>ENA-UONT01000985-UONT01000985.1-human-gut-metagenome-genome-assembly--contig:-CS20-NODE-985-length-27498-cov-31.574901_pt1 | contig 27498 bp, 24 predicted proteins | sample MGYA00242459_ERZ724006 | MGnify/ENA metagenome assembly ERZ724006 | reverse complement strand
GAGATGGTGGGATTCGAACCCACGTGCCCGATTAAGGACAAAACGATTTCGAGTCGTTCTCGTTACGACCGCTTCGATACATCTCCAAGTATATTTTCATGGCAAATTTACGATTTGTATATCGCAAATCGGCCTTGAAACTTGGAACAGTTGCTGTTAGAATATTGTTAGAAAACGCATCGTTTAGACAGGTTTTGAAGCCTGTCAGGACATCAAAATTGACGTTCCCTCGTGTGATATGGAGACATCCGGCGAAGCATCCACTTGGATTTCGAGTCAATCTCGTTACGACCACTTCGATACGTCTGCTTATTTAGTTTTTACCGCACCGCCCCGCATAGCGTTTGGAAAAATGCGAGATTTCGATGCAAGATAACGATGAAAGGTTGGGTACGCGACACCCGATAAAGCCCGCCGTTATGGGATTTCCTGCGGACAAGGTGACCTGCCGGATGCAAACTTTCGAGTCAAGTACATCAAGGTATTCGTCTTATATCTCTTTATTCCGCTTTGCGTTGAAACGTCTGTTTTCTGTTCTTACGCTTGTTTTTGATATTTTGACTTATTTCGTTTTATATGTTGCCCGTGGCTGTTTGGGCAACATTTGGGCAACAATCGTTTTTCGGGCAACACTTTTGGCACAACACAGGGGAAATCGAAAATTTGTACAGAATTTGAAGATTTGGCTATATTTCAGTCCAAATCTTTTTTCTTTGTATGGAGATTTTACCGTGAAAAACACAAATTCTGCTGCTGAAAGTGGTGCTTTTGTCCGTAAAACGCGCGGATACTCTGTTGTGCAGAACGAGGCACTGTTCAACGATAGCTTATCCATGAGCGCTAAAGGGTTGTATGCCTTGATTGCTGCCCGTATTGATTATACCGCAGTACCGCTGACAAAGCAATGGCTGATGAACCACTGCACCGAGGGCGAACGCGCCTTTAATCGTGCATGGGATATGTTGAAAAATAATGGCTATTTGGTTGCGCACGTTCGTCCGGCAAATCGTGGACGATTCTGCTATGAGTATGAACTGCGCGATTCCAATAACGGTTGGAACGGTGTGTATTTAATCTATTACGATGCACAGGGAAACATCAGCAATACCAATCTGACGAAAGCCAACCACACCCTACAAAATGTACCTACTGGTATGACCACTACCCACAAAACCGCACCAGTGGTAACCACACCTGTGGTAAGCGCAGTGGCGGTAATGTAGGCAGTATTATAATTACTATAATTAAATACTCTTAGTAATTACTATATCAAATACTATAAATAAGCCATCTGAAAAAGAAAAAGGACAGTGCAGAAAATTTGCCGCACAACAGTCTCTCTTTTCAGAAGGCTTGCAGAATGAAAGGGTTACACAATGAAAATGGAATATGTGAATGTAAACGGCTATCTGATTCCAAAGTTGGAAAATGGTCCAATCACAGACAACACCATTGGAAAATACGGCATGATGCGAGCGCGATACCTTGATGAGCATCGACCAATGGAGCGCGACCAGATGTTGTTGGATGGAACGCTGGCACAGCACCTCACGAACATTGACTGCGAGGCACATCGTCAAGTTGAAAGTCTTACCAAAGTATTGGCAGCGGAAGCCAAAATCAATGAAGAAATGAAACGTTGTAACCCGCTGGAATGGGCAGCAGCTATGCAAGGCTTGCAAGCACAGGCCGAAGAAATTGTGTGTGCTGAACTGATTTACGCAGAGGAAAACACGAACGATTCACTCTCTTTACCGGGAAAGTGATAGCGTTCCCGGACAGTGCGGCAAGCACGTCATTATGCTGTCATGCCAGCATAACGACCGTTTGTTAGGGGCAAGCCCCTAAGACCCCAATAGGAGAAAGCAAATGTTAAAACGCCAAAAACAAGTAACGGTACGTTTTACCGAAGAAGAATACCATCAACTGAAAAATAAATGCGATGCAGCCGGTATGAAGATGGAGCCATTTCTCCGAGCGTTGGTTAGTGGCTGTACAATACGCGAACGCCCGCCGGATAGCTATAAAGCCTTGGCAGCACAGGTAGCCGCAGTCGGCAACAATTTGAACCAGCTTACCCGGCTGGCTAACAGTACAGGCAAGATTGAAAATGCTCAACTTGCCGAGGCGAGCCGCATCATGCAGCGCATCTGGCAGTTTATGCAGGAGAAAAGTTAATGGCTATTACAAAGATTTTGCCCGTTCGTGGGCAACTAAAAGGCTGCTTAGACTATGCTGCCAATCCGCAAAAGACAGAATATTTCAGTACGGCAGATATGCAGCGGTTAATCGGCTACACACAGAACAAGGATAAAACCGAACACCAGCTTTATGTTTCGGGCTTTAATTGTATGCCGCAAAATGCTTATTGCATTATGCAGGCAACGAAACAACGATGGGGCAAGCCTTTGAACGGTGGCAATGTGGGCTATCACATTATTCAAAGTTTTAAGCCCGGAGAAGCAACGCCGGATCAAGTGCATGAAATTGGCTGCGAATTCGCACGGCGATTCTTAGCAGATTGGTTTGAATGTACCGTCAGCACCCATTTAGACAAAGGCCACTTGCATAACCATATTGTTGTAAACTCGGTTTCGTTTATGGATGGTCGAATGTTTCGTAATGATTTTACTACTTACTACAAGGGTATTCGAGCTATTTCCGACGAACTGTGCCGCGAAAACCGCTTGTCGGTTGTAGAAACAGACGGACACGGGAAATCTTACGGCGAGTGGAAACATGAAAAAGAGGGCACACCTACGCTACGCGGTATGGTAAAAGCCGATGTGGAAATGGCGATGGCTTCCGCAGACAGCTTTGCCGGATTTATTGCAGAGTTGCAGCAAATGGGTTATAAGGTGAAATACGGACCGAAGGTTACGCATATGGCTGTGCGCCACAAAGATGCACAGAGAAATATTCGATTGGATAAGATTAGTCCACGCTTCAGCGAGGACGCCTTGCGGAGTTACTTCCAAGAGTTGCGTAAACTTCCGCCCGCAATACAGCAAGAATACAAGCAGCAAACAGCACCTCATCCACCACGCTGGCAGCCGAAAGAGCTGCCTATGCCTGTTCGCCGCCGCGCACGGTGTCGCAGCAAGCTGAGCCATAATTGCCGCAAAATTACCGGCTTTATGGCTTGCTATTATCGCTACTGCGCATTGCTGAGAAAAGCATATAAAGGCAAAGTTGGCAAGCGGTGCTATTACCTGCTGCGCGATGATTTTCTGCGGTACAACCGCTATCGGAAGCAATGCGACTTTCTATGGGAACAGCGAATCACAACGCTTGATAACCTTTTGACTTGTAAAGAAAATCTGCAAGCTGAATATAATGCCCTTACAGCGCAGCGTAAGGTGCTCTACCGTAGTAAGGGCAAAGTCGCCAGTATTAACCGTTCAGAACAAATACAGGCGCTTACAGCCCGTATTAGAGCATTGCGGCGAGATATTGCAACCTGCGTGGATATTGAGATGGATTGCGAAGCAGTGCGGAATAAGGTGCAGCGGGCAGCACCGCTACGGAATGAAAAATGCCAAGAAAATATATATCGCAGCCGCTTCTAAACTTAGTAATCACGCTGCCACCGCATTTGCGTTCACACGCTCTATTGCCTGACGAATCCCCATCCATACAGACAAATCGGTAAAAACTTCCACAATGCTGCCGTGGTCGGTAAACGGAGCCTCCTGCAAGACGGACAAATCTTTCATCATGCCGTTGTGGACAATGTACTCTACGATCTGGTTCACAAAGTAAATCTGTCTGCTGTCAAGGCTGGCATCGTTCAGATACTGCGCAAAAGCCTCTTTTGCGGCGTTCATGTCAAGGCCGACAATCTCCCTCACAAACTCGCCCAAAGGCTTTTGACCGTACTCGGCTTCGTAGTCCTGCTTTGTGCCGACTTCGTTCCACAGAATTTCTTCCAGTGCCTTTACATCATCGCTATTCAGCGGAATGTTGCCTTTCAGTTTGGCAATAACGGCGTTATCCGTATGCTGCCGCACATAAAATTCTGCCTTGGCCTTGTAATTTTTCAAGTCATCGTTTTCCAACTCGGACTCGTTCCAATCTTCGGACAGAATTGCGTCATCGAAATTGGTATCATAGCGAACTTTTACGATAGGAATATACTTGATAAGGTCGCGTAGGTTTTCGCGGATATGCTCAAATTCGTTAATCCCGGCTGTTTCCAAATAATCCGTGTGCAAAATCTTATTGAGAAGATCAGATTGTGCCATGATTTCCGGAATGTTTGCAACAGATGCAACGGCAGCAACCTTTTTCATCAAGTCGCTACGTGCCTTGCCATACTTTTTTCCTGCAAGGTAGGCAAGCTCTATGCCGTACATCAGGGCATCAAAGCGCATCGCCTTGGGGTCATCTTCTTCTGGGGTAATCAGCGGCGCTAACTCCTGCCCCATCAGCAAGGTGTCCTCATAGGTCAGAGCGGCGTAGTTGTCCGCGTTGGCATACAATTCCACATATTTCAAGTGCTGGCGCACAGCAAAGTTGTCTTTATTCAACTCCTGTACTTTGCGCACCATATCATCCACAAGTGCCTTGCGGAACGCAATCAAATCAGTGGTCTGATATGCCAAATCTTGCAACTTAAAAGCAATCTGCGCTTTCAAGTGGAAAATTGCCCCTTGCAGCGCAATCATGTTAGCAGTGGGTTTTCCCTTGCTCATGCGGAAAAACTCAAAGTTCCCGCAGAAGTCAAAGATATAAAATTTGTCTTTATCCTTGCCGTCCAACAGAGCAGGGCAAAGGCGCGTACCGCGACCAATCATCTGCCAGAACTTTGCCTTGCTCATAACTTTTTTGAAAAACACAAGGTTCAGCACTTCTGGCACATCGATACCTGTGTCCAGCATATCTACGGAAATTGCAATCTGGGGCAACTTTTTCGGGTCAGAGAATTCATCAATCGCGCTTTGGGCATAGGTCATATAGTTGTCGATGACCTTGGCAAAGCCGGGCAAATGGGGGTATTCTTTATTGAATACCTCCAATATTTTTTCCGCGTGGTCATGGTTCTTTGCAAAGATTATTGTCTTGCCCAGCTTGTTGCCGTAATCGATTTTGATACCTTTTGTCATCAGGGTATTCAGAACCTTGGAAATTGTATCCTCGTTAAAGACCCATTCGTTCAGTTTCGACGAATCGATTCTTTCAGGCAGCTCTCCGTTTTCGTCCTCAAATGTGCTCTCGTAAATCTGTTTTTCTTCATCCGAAAGTGCATCGTAAACAATGCCTTCCTCAATAAACTTCAACTTTGTTTCAACGGACAAAAAATCTACGAGATATCCGTCCTTAACGGCTTGCGCCAGCTCGTAGCCATAGGTGGGAACACCGTTTTCCAATTCAAAAATTTCATAGGTGTTCTTGTCGATTTCATCCTTGGGCGTTGCGGTCAAGCCGACCAATGGCGCGTCAAAGTAGTTGAAGATGTCCTTGTACTTGTTGTAAACCGAGCGATGTGCCTCATCGCAGATGACCAAGTCAAAGTGTCCGCAGGTAAACAGCTTGCCGTTCTCATCCTGTACGCTGTCAATGACATTGTACATGGTTTGATAGGTGGAAAACACACAATGCGCCGTATAGTTGTCTTTTTCTTCGCAGAGGTTTGTAACGGACAAGTCCGGCAGCAGGTTCACAAAGCTGCGCTTTGCCTGCGTGACAAGGCTGTTGCGGTCCGCCAGAAACAGGATGTTTTTCACCCAGCCGTGTTGCAGCAGCACATTGCACAGGGCAATCACCGTGCGTGTTTTGCCGGAGCCGGTAGCCATGACCAGAAGCGCCTTGCGGCGGTTGCGGGTAAAGGCATCACAGGTCGCTTTGATAGCGCCCTCTTGGTAATAGCGTCCGGCAATACTGCGGTCTACCATCACATTCCGCAGGCTGGTACGCATGGATTGCAGGTTAAACAGCTTTTCCAAATCGCGTTTGGAATAAATGGCAGCGCATTTGCGTTCGGGGTAAATGTTGTCAGTAATGCGTGTTTCAAAGCCGTTGGTCAAAAAGATGACCGGGCGGCGGTGATACTTCTTTTCCAGCAGATCGGCATACAATTTTGCCTGTTGGCGACCTTTTGCCACATCTACACAGGTGCGCTTGGCTTCTACCACAGCCAAAGGACGACCATCGTCGCCGTAAAGCACATAATCGGCATAGCCCACCTCGGATTTGTTGGGCATACCGGGCAGTTCCACCTCATTCTGCCAGTCTTTGCCTTCGGTCCAGCCTGCATCGGTGAGCATGGTATCAATGTACAGCTTGCGGGTCTTATACTCGGACAGATCAAGCGGTTTGGGGACATAGGTCTGCTGCTGCTCGGCACGGCGCGCAGTGAGTTCCTCTTTCAGTGCGGCGTTTTCTGCGATGAGGGCAGCAAGGTCAATGTCCTTTTCTTCGTCAGGCTGCGCTGCGGGGGCTTCGGCGGGCTGCTCCAGCAGGGCGCGGTCAAAGTGTCCGGCAGTATAGTTTTCCCCATAGCAATACGCCACAAAATCAAGGAAAATGTACAGGTTTTCAAGGCATAATCCGGCCTGTTCTTCGGTGACTTTTTTGCCGCTGTGGGCGGCATTGTTCCCCATGCGGCGGATAAAATCCATGCGCCGCCAGATGTCCGTGCCGACAATATCCCGGAAATCCTCGGCGTTCATCAGGCTGACCAGCGTGTCCTGATAGGGCATGACCAACGCCTTATCCACCGAGTACATCCATTTTACGGCAAACTCCATCGCCCTGCGGCAGTTGAGGACACAGGCGGACGGGTCGATAGAAAATATCCTTTCCGCTGCAATTGCTGCATCGGCAAAAGAATCAAATGTCCGTTTCGATTTCAAAAAATCAAAGTTTGTCATAATATCACTCCTTGGAGGATGAGACAATCGAGTTTATCACATCAAATATTTTTTGAAACTCGTCAAACGAAAATCCCTTAAAGGAATCCTTTTCTTCACAGATTGCATTGACAAATGCTGATTTCGAAATGCTGTAATCTCCCGTCCCGTCAGCATTCATCACATAGTTATTGCTTTCATGCTCAATGATTTTAATTGTGTCTGCAACTCTCGCTCCACTTTTATAATATAAGGATGGATTGCTCTTGCATACACCTGTTTTATAGAATTCGTTTCCAATAAAGAGTCTTTTACCTTCAAGTTCGGTTTTTATCTCTTCATCTGTAAAATAGTGTTCAATAGATATTTGGTTGCTTTCCGCGCGAGCGTGTGGCACAGGAATAGAAAAAGCAAAAATGTTTTTTCCTATTTTCACAAATTTCTCATTACGTATGTCTACTCTTGAACCATTTATTTCTGTAAGTAAAGGCGTGTCTCTATCAAACATACCAATAATCACTTGATTGGATTGCACATTATCTCGAAGGCTATGTAAGAATTTCAGAAGTACTGTATTATTACTTGTTCCGTCAGAAATTATAGGCTGAATGTCATATGCTTGGAACTCCGCCAGACCCAGTTTGAAAGCGGCTTGTTTTAGTAATTGAGCATCCGTTTTCCCCTCGGTAAGTATCATTGGCTTTGATAGGGTTTGAATTGTGCTCCGTAGATCGGAAATCTCTTTTTCTTTGGATTCGCTAATGTCCTGCATTGCTTTTAATTTTTCAAGAAAGCCTCTATACAACGCTATATAACCCAGTTCCTCATCGATAGGCGTATTTTCGTCCATCAAAATCGTCTTTCCATCTTTATTTCCAACCAGAACAATTTTCTTGTTATCTCGTTCCTCAAAGAAAGCCGGAGAATGGGTGGTTATGAATACCTGACAATTTTGACAGTAGACCTCGTCAAACTCTTTCGCAACCTGCATACATCTACAATATTCATAGGAGTTTTCAGGCTCTTCAAATCCCCAAATAAAGATATTTTTTGAATGTTTCGCAACATAATTCAAAATTTTGGGGATATAGTGCGCCTTAATACCATCACCACGCTTATCAATGCTGATTAAACCATTGCTCGTTTGCGTATTTACTTGAAGAAGCCCATGTGTGTAATTTAATGTATTGGGCAATTCCACAAAATTCTTTATTCCGGTAGCATCTTCAAAATCTTTTTGCAATTCACCAATAACATTTTGAACCGCATGATTCATCATCTATTTCGGCCGGGGTAATCCATTTCAAATTTCCATCCCAGTATTCTGCAATACCCGTCTTGGGAGTGCTACCTGATACGATTTCACATATCTCGCCAAGTTTGTATTTAGCCATTGTTTTTCTCCCACAAATCCGAAGTTGTATCAGGCGATAAACTTCTGGTGGGAGGCTTTGACGTTGGTTTGGTTGACCATAGCATACTGCATAGTGGTATCAATTTGCGAATGACCGAGGATTTTTTGTACCTGTTCAATCGGCATACCTTTATCTATGGCGCGGGTTGCCATCGTGCGGCGGAATTTATGCGGGTGGATTTTTACCAAATTGACGCTGCGCCCCAGTTCCCGCAGACGAACCTCCACGCCGCTGATTTTTAGGCGGTCATGCGGTGCGTCCAAAGTAACAAACAGGGCGGGGTTGCGGTCCGTACGGTGCTTTAGATAATTTTGTAGGTGCAATTTTGCCTTTGCATCGAAATATACGCGGCGTTCTTTATCGCCCTTGCCAAATACCACACACTCGCGGGCTTCAAAATTCATATCGTCAATGTTCAGATTTACCAATTCACCAACACGGATGCCTGTGGAATACAGCAGGTCAATCATCGCCAAATCACGCGCACAGGCGCAATGGTCGCGCAGTTGCTCAATGGCTTCGTCCGAAATCGTTTCTTTAACCTGTTGTTTTGTCTTGATTTTGTGGATTCGCCGCATAGGGCTTTTGAGGATATAATCCTCTTCTTCCAGCCATGAGAAAAAGCTGGAAATGTTACGGCGAATATTATCCACAGTCACCTTGCCACAGCCGTTGATTTGCTGATACCCCGAAAGATAACTGCGAATTTCTTCCGTGCATATTTTTCGGATGGGCGTGGTAATACTTTGCAGCATTCGCTCCACCGTAACACGGTAATATTGCAGCGTTCTTTCAGAGCAGCCCTCGATTTTCTTGGCATCCAGAAACATTTGCAGATATTCTGCGTTGGAAATTTCCGCTTTTTGCGGTTCGTTTTCTGCCAGATTTTTCAGCAGCACTTCTTGCAGCTTTTTCATCTGGGCAATGCTCAAATATTCCGCCATTTCGTTGAGAATGATGACGAGTTTTTCTTCCATAATGGTACACTCCTTTTCTGTGTACCATCGTCCTGCTCCGGCATAAGCCCGTATTTACTTATTTTAGCCGAAATATTGCTGCATCAAGCTGTCAAACAAAAGCTGCGCTTCGTCCAAGGACTTCTGTACGGCAACTTTTGATTTGTCGACTTGATTTACAAACATAACAAACTGCTCTTGCTTCTCCATCGGAGGAACGAGAACACAAAGTTTTCTAATATCACCCAAAGAAATGAATTTCTGCGTTCCACCTCTTACTTTACTTAAAACGGCATCTTCAAAATAATCTGACATAAGTAAGGCGCGAACATAAGCGTTCAATACTCTCGAAGAATCTTTGAACTTGATAAGCGCAACATTCTTGATTGCAAAGTTTGGTTCAATATCAACGATTACAGGTTTACCAATTGTGCCAATCATAGGCATGATGATATCCCCTGTATCAACCTTGGACCTTTCGTTGATTTTCTTGAAATCAGATTCACATATCAGAGAACAATCAGTCAGGTTGATTTTTCCACTGCTAACATTCTTAGATGTTACTAAAGGATATCCGGTTTCATAGTAACTCGGAGAATCATGTGTACCATCACGAACATCGCAAACTGTGCTAAGTAATGCCTTTTCCCATCCAAATGGATTAAGAACAGTATCTCCAAACAATTCGACAAATCGAGCTTTGACGAGTTCGTCCAGCTTTTGGAGTTGTTTTTGATGGAACTTGATTACGAAAGCAATTTTATCTAAGACTTTCACTCTGTGGGTTTGTTCGGAAAGCAACGGAATTTGTAATTCAATATCAGCTACTTCTTTTAGATATATACCTTTTTGAGCAACGCCTTTTGCGCGGCTTTCAATATGATTTCGATTTGCTTGTAAGGCGTACATCAGATATCTTGAATCGCAAATTTCCACATTAGGATGTAGTACCGCAACACTTCTTTGTAATGTGAATTGTGGCATATTCTCTCCTACAACTGCTGCTCTGCCAACTGTTCCCACTATTGTTAGTAATACATCACCGCTTTTTATTCTTGTTCGTTTGCGTTCTTGTTCAAAATCAATTTGACTTAGATACCGAGGACTATCAAAAGTGATTTTGTCATCAAAAACATTTTTGGAACTTAACATCAAGTAATCGCTATTTTCTAAGCCCTGCGGTGGGTTGTGACTACCATCGGTAACCCCTGAACAGATATCTTTTATTCTCATCAATTTTCTCCCACAAATCCGAAGTTGTATCCGCCATCACAGCAGAGTTATTCTTTATCATCTTCATCTTTCACAACGCCCTCAATCATCCCGGCAACAGCCTGCCCCAGCAGCATTGTGCTTGCGTTTTCTGCCGTAACCACCGGGCGACCGGTCTGCGCTTCAATTTCTTTTCGGGCGTTGCCGGCTACCGTGCCGCCCTGCTTTGCCACAGTGCGGTTTTCTTCCAGCCCTTGCGGATTCTGAGCCTTGGTGAGTTCTGTTGTGGTGGCTTCCGCCAACATATTCAGCGCTAGCTCCAACGTACTCATATTGTCGCGCAGGTTTTCCTTTTTCAGCCCTTTCAGGTTCTTGTACTGCCGCGTGTTCAGCCCGGACCACGCCTTTGTGACTTCGTCCGTCAAAATGGCGTACTCCTGCCCCTTTTGCACCCCGTGCGCGCTCCACGCATCGGTCAGCTCCTTGCGGGCGCGGATGGTTTGCAGGCGCTGGTTGATCCACTCCGGCGGGTAGCCTTTCTGTGCATAGGTGTCCAGCGCGCGCTCAATGGTAAGCTCCGGGTCGATAATTTCCTCAATGCGCTCACGCCCAACCATAGCCAGCCACATTTTGAACGGCTCGGCCTTTTTGGACGGGATGGACTGGATGATGCGCAGCAACTGCTCGGTATTTGCTACATCCGTAAGGCGGCGCTTGCCATCGGCGGCTTTCATTTTCAACTGGTGACAATTTGTCACCAGTTCATTCCCTTCTTCTTTCAAGCGTTGCTTCAGCTTGTTCCAGTATTTTCTGCCGGTCTTGTAGTCGGGGCTTTCTGTCAATGCAACCACGACATCCACCACCGAAAAATACCATTCTTCCTTTTCCTCATCCCAAGCGGTGCGGATGGTCTGATCTTCAAATACTTGCAGCTTGTCGTTTTCCGTCATGGTGCGCTCCTTATTTCAGCATCTGCTCCAGTTCGTCCATTGCCGTGTTGACCTCTTTCTCCAAGCGGCGCAGCTCTGCCATAATCTCACTCGTCGGCGGGTACTCCACAGGCTTGTACTCGGTCTTTTTGTATTTGTTGATAGACAGGTCGTAGCCGTTATCCACAATTTCCTGCTTGGGAACAAAGAACGATTTTTCCGTGCGGGCGCGGTTTTTCTCGGCGTCCAGATTTTTGAAGCGCGCAATAATGTCGGGAATGTCGTTTTCCTGCACAGGGCTGCGCTTGTCGTCCAGCGAAAGACCGTCGGCCTGCATATCGTAGAACCACACGTTATCCGTGCCGCCATGACCTGTCTTGGTGAAAATCAAAATGGCGGTGGAAACACCGGCATAGGGCTTGAACACGCCGGACGGCATCGAGATAACTGCCTCCAGACGGTTGCCGTCTACCAGTTCTTTACGGATTGCCTTGTGCGCGGTGGACGAGCCGAACAGCACACCATCGGGAACAATGCAGGCACAGCGCCCGCCGATTTTCAGCATACGCAGGAACAGCGCAAGGAAAAGCAGTTCCGTTTTCTTGGTCTTGCAGACTTTCAGCAAATCGGCGGACACGGTGTCCGCGTCCAGACTGCCCTTGAACGGCGGATTGGCAAGAATCAGCGAGTATTTTTCTTTGTCCGGGTTCTGGTCGCTCAGGCTGTCGCGGTACTCGATATAAGGGTTGTCGATGCCGTGGGTCATCATGTTCATGGCGCCGATGCGCAGCATAGTGCGGTCCATATCGTAGCCGAAGAACATATGATTCATGTAGTGGTCTTTTTTCTGGCGGTCAAAGAAGATTTCTTCCTTGCGGCGCTCTTTCAGGTACTCGCCCGCTGCGACGAGGAAGCCGGACGTGCCGCAGGCGGGGTCGCAGATGACTTCGTCCGCCTTGGGGTCCATCAGCTCGACCATCATACGGATGATATGGCGCGGCGTGCGGAACTGACCGTTCAAGCCGGACTGCGCGATTTTGGACAGCAGATATTCATAGGTGTCGCCGCGCACATCCACCGCCTGCGACTCATTCATCAGGCGGTAGATTTCGTCCAGCGCGTCCACCACTTTGGACAGCAGCAGCGGCGTGGGCAGCTTGAAAATGGCGTCGTCCATGTATTTGGAGTAGGCACTGTTCTTGTCGCCGTGCAGATTTTTGATGAACGGGAACACCCATTCCTGCATGGTGGCGTACATTTTCTGCGCCGGAAAGTCGTGGAACACGCTCCATTTGAGCTGCTGACCGTCGATGGTGCGCTCGCCGAGCTGCACCTCGTCCGCAAAAATGCTCTGGTACGGCAACCCCAGCATGGCGGCTTCCTTGGCGCGCAGATTGTCGGAATCGTCCAAGTCGTGAATGAACATTAAATAAGTGATTTGTTCAATGACATCCAGCGGATTTACAAGACCGCCCGCCGCAAAAATATCCCAAAGGCTGTCGATTTTGTTTTTGAGTTCTCCTGTAATCATGTTAGTTTTCTCCATTCCAAATGTAAGAAGTGTATCGACCACCGCCGATTTTTGTGATTTGCTTGTTATTTAGCAGGTCTGCCAGTGCCCGCTGGACAGTGATTTGGCTGATGTCCGGACACTGCTTTAGGATTTCGCTTTTGGTGATTTCACCTTGGTGCAATTTAATGATTTCGCGCACGCGGTCAGGCTTTGACAGACCCTTGGCGGTTAGCTGTGTGGCAATCTCGTCAAAGTTTTTGTATGCCGTAACAAGAGTGCTCAGCAGGTAGGCGGTAAAAGGTGCGTAGTCATTTGTGCTGGCAGCCCAGTTATGGGAACTGCGTTGCAGCGATGTATCATAGGACACTTTTGTGTTAAGAAGAATTGCGTCTATGCTGCTGTATTGCTCTACTTCATAGCCGGAACGGTACAGGAGCAGTGCCAGCAGCAGGCGGCTCATTCGTTCGGTGCCGTTATCGAAGGGGGCGATGTTCAAAAAGTCCACTATGAACATCGAAATCAGCAGCAGCGGGTCAAGGACTGGGTCTTGCAGGGCTTGTTCAAAGGCATTGCATAGGGAAGCAAGGTTTTCGGCGCATGGTTCACCGGCGGTATCTTTATAATTGCCACCCACAGTTTTACCGCTGAATTTGTATAAATCCCGATGCAACTGTAAAATAGTGGATGGTGCCGGTGGCAGGAAGTCATAATTGGCACTTATGGAGGTTAGCACATCCCGATAACCTGCCACTTTTTTCTCATCATCGGTTTGCGGATTGGTTTTATTCAGGATAAGCTTTTTCAGCCGATCCTCGGCAACGGTGATGCCTTCCATGCGATTCGATGCGGCAACAGTTTGCAGTGCCGCGGTCTCTTTGATTTCGGATAAGGCGGCAGCATCTGTTTCAAGGAGTCTGTTCAGCCGGCCTTTGTATTCATGGAGTTGCGTCAGACGGAACACGATCTCTGGTGTCAGCAGCTGAGAATATACTGCTTTGAAGTTAAATGTTTTCATTGTAGAACCTTTATTTTTATTTACATCAAATTTATTAAAATGATGTAAATATATTGTATTCTGTTATTGCAAAAAAGTCAATAGAAAGTACATCTTTTTGTAAAATATGATGAAGTTAAATATTCGATTTGGTATATATGACAAAAGCACCCTATCAAAAGAAGCCAATCCACTTCTTTTGATAGGGCGCTTTTACGATAAAATATGCTCTCGTCAAAAATCTGTTTCGACATCATGCAGGATACTATTCCGCGTGAAAGTCTCCGCTTCTGCTTTTAGCGAGAACATAGTTTTGTACCAACCGCTTTCATTTTCCTGCTTTGTCGTTGGAGTTATGCCGCGCATATCAGCCAGTACAGCCATCATCACGCTGGTTTCATGGCGATATTGTTTGTCTTTATCTGCGATAAATGGATGATAGTCCGGGCGTTTCAGCATTTTTCTGTATAGGCGCGGGTCTCGCTCAGCAACAGCAAACTCGTATTCCTGCCCATAATAGCCGAATTTCAATAGTGCGTAGTCGGATTCTATTAGTGCAGCTAGTTTTTCTTGTTCTGCGGTCAATTTACTGTCCATTTATTGTTACTCCTGTATGCAGAAACGATTTTAAGTTGAGGTATCTTCTTCACGGCTGGTATCGGACCAAATCCCAAGTTCTTCGGTGTCATGCAGAAACCTTGACTGCTGATTGTACCACTTTATTTCTTCAGCAAGTGTCACACCAGTATCAGGTTGAATTTCGTCTGCGTTCATGGCAACGGGAGCTTCTTCGTCTGAACCGAATAGCGGCTGTTCCATAAATTTCTTGATTGAGTGCAATGCATATCTGGCGGGCTCGGCTTGTAGTGTATTGGGCAAACGGATAGAAGTTGTACCGTTTTCTTCGATAATTTCTATGCCGTGGTAACTGGAGTGCATTTCGTAGATGATGGCGAGCAGCCCCTCGATTGTATCCACATCCAACGGGCGCAGCATAGCAGGCGCTACGCCAAGCGCCAATGCGATTTTGTTTAACTGATCTTCCTTGGGATGGCGCGTACCATATTCGTACTGTTGAAGAAGCGTTGAGGTAATGCCGGAGCGCTTAGAAAGTTGAGATTGCGAGATTCCCTTTTTCAAACGCAGACGTTTAATGCGTCTCCCAGTTGTATCCATAAAGAACCTCCCACAGAAAATAAGGTGCAATAAAAAGTAAAAATATATATTGACAAGCAAAACGCTTGTGGTATAATGAGCTTGCAGGCATCACAAGCATTTTGAATGTGGTGCTAATGAACCTTGAAAACTGAATATACCAAATCTTCAAGCCTTACAAATGATCGTGTTCCTGTGCTGTGCACAAGTACCACAAACAATTTGTTTTATAAATTATACCGCAGGAGGGATAGTTATGGCAAGATATGCAAAGCAAAAAACACCGCAAGCTGTGCGAAATCCGTTTGAACCGATGCTGAAAACTGTGGAACAAATGGCAGTTGTTTCCGGCATCGGAGAAAATCGACTGCGCCAGTTAATGGACAACGGCGAGTTGGAGTTCATCCAGAACGGCAACCGTCGCCTGATTTCCGAACAGGCGATTTGGGATTATTACAACCGTGCCAAGACCCCGGCAAGGTCTGTAAGTGGTGGGTGCTGATATGGCGATCCGCGAGAGAAAAGTCAAAAACAAGCGAAACAGCCAAGGAATTTTAACAGGCAGATCGGGCATCGTCTACGATGTCAATGTGAAAGTCTACGAGAACGGCAGGCAGAAAAGCATTGCTAAACGTGGTTTTGCAACGCGCAGGGAAGCAGAATTGTATGAGGCACAGATCAAGCTGGAGTTACAGACTGGCAGCGCCGCTATGGTCGGCTATGGACCAGAGAGCAAACAAAAGCTAAAAGAGTATCTGCCCAAGTGGTACGAAAGCTACCACCATAACCTTGCAAAAAGTACACGATACAGCTATTGGAGCGGCATAAGCATACATCTAATTCCCATGCTAGGCGAAGTACCTCTGAATAAACTGACACCCCAAATGATTGACGATATGATTGCGCAACTGCGTGAGAAGGGACTGGCGGAGAATTCAGTGCGTTATTGCCATCGGATTTTAAGCTCTGCGCTGTCCTCGGCGGTAAAGTATGGCTACATTCCAAACAACCCAGCCAAGAACATTATGACACGGTTTAGTAAGAACGCCGGGCGCAAATATGAAAAGTACACCGTGGAACAGGTGCAGCAGCTTTTGGCGTTTGTACATGGTAATGTACTTGAGACCGTGGTGCTGCTCGCTGTTCTGTTTGGGCTGCGACTCAGCGAAGCACTGGGGTTACGCTGGCGTGATGTTGATTTGACGCACAGGCAAATTACCTTGCGAGGTCAAATCCCCTGTGACCTGCCAAAAGATGCTAAAATTGTGCCACACCTGGAACCCTTGAAGGACCGTGACGAGGGCGAAACACGCTCATTTCCCATTACAGAAGAAGCGATGCCTATCTTTTTGCGGCTCAAACAGGAACAAGCCGACCAGCGGCGGTTGTGCAAGCTCGGCGGGGTCAAGTATTACGATAACGATCTTGTTGTGTGCAAGCCGGACGGTTCGCCATACTTACAAAAGCGTATTTCGGTCAAGTTTAACGGATTCATGCGTAGCACTGGGATGCCGAAAATCCGATTTCACGATCTACGCGGCACAGCGGGCACCAATATGTACAATTTGACAGGTGATTTTTATGCAGTTAGCCAAATTCTCGGACATTCAGTGGACGATTTTTCCCAGCAAATGGGCGTAAATCTGAAAATCAACACCGTCACGACCCGCTATGTACAAGTACAGGAGCAGCGCAAGCTCAGTGTGCTGACGGCATACCACCAAGCAGTATTCGCAACACCGAAAAACGCTGCAGGTGGAGATAACTCTTTATAAGTTATTATCCCTTCTCGCAGGAAACCATGAACTGTGGGCAACAATTCGGGCAACAAATGGCTTTTTGCAACAGATTATTGTTGCAAGTGGATTTTGGCTTGTAATAGTCATTGCGTAAACTTACAGCATCACATTTCAAAGCCGTAAACAAAAATATTCGCCGTAAAATCTTTCGATTTTACGGCGAATATGGCGCAGATGGTGGGAGTCGAACCCACGCGACAGTCTCCTGTCCTAAAGCATTTCGAGTGCTCCCTCTTACGACCACTTGAGTACATCTGCATATTGAATTTTGTTGCAAGGAACTTCCCGCAAGGCGTGATTTCGAGTGCTCCCTCTTACGACCTCTTGGGGAATGCTCCATGTTCTGGGTTCCTGCCGGATACTAAATTAGTATAGCAAAAATGCCGTCCCGCGTCAAGATGCGGGGCGGCATAATTCCTGTATACTGGGGGATATCTCATGTGCATCAGAACAAATGCTGTTTCTGCACCGGGCCGGGGGCAAAGGGGGTATCCTCGTGGTGGCGCACCACGGTCACCTCGCGGGTCTTTTCCTCCACATGGCCGTTGGCTTTGGGCACACTGTAAAAGCTGCGGGTAATGTTATAATAGCCGCGCATGTGCTGCACCAGGTATTCGGCCACAGCGGGCAGGCAGTCGGTATCCTCAATGTTTTCATAGTTATAGTCTGCGTACAAAAATGCCGTGTGCTCCCCCTTGCAGACCAGCGTGATTCCCGCTTCGTCCAGATGCAGTTCATCCACAGCGCACTGCTTCAGGCCGCTCAGGCCGCTTTCGCTGGCAAGTTGGGTGGCGCGGCGGCGCATAGCCAATGGAACGGACTGCGGGTCCAGCGCTTCGTTGCCGCGCTGGCCGATCTCCAGCAGGATGTCCCGCATCATGCGGCTTTCCAGCAGCGGGCGGATCTTTTCCTTCGCGCGGGCTTCCTCGGTTTTTGCCTGAATTTTTTGCAGCAGTCCCATTCTTTTTCCTCACTAAACACATATCATTGCCCCGCGCACATCCGCACTGGCATCAGGGGCATCTTACTTTTTCATCGTGTAACTAATATTATATTATAGCATACCTTTTCATCCTGTGCCAGCGCGGAAGATAACTTTTACACCAAATTCATTCTGGTAAATCTTTTTAGCTGTGTGCTTTTTTGTATTCAGCTTTCATTCTTTTTTCTCCGTCAAAAGCACAAATTCAATCCCCGTTTTTTTGTCTATTTTACTCTTTGCCTCATGCCATTCATTCTTATTTTTCTTTTCTCCGTTCTTTCCCGTTGCACCCTGCCAGTTTCTGCATTATACTGATAAAAAAGTGCGCCGGCAAGTTTCCCCCCGCCGGCAGCCGGACAGGAGTGCGGCCTATGAACATTACCGCGTTTGCCCAATATGCCGGGGTATCCAAGGCAGCGGTCAGCCGCTATTTTAATGGTGGGTACTTAAGCGCCGAAAAGCGCGCCCAGATTGCCGCTGCGGTGGAAGCCACCGGCTACCGCCCCAGTATGCAGGCCCAGATGCTGCGCACCCGCCGCACGCGGCAGATCGGGGTGATCATGCCGCGGCTGAGCAGCGAAAGCTGCGCCCGCATGGTGGAGGGCATCAGCCGGGTACTGGACGACCAGAACTACCAGCTGCTGCTGATCAACACCGCCAACGACAACACCCGCGAAGTGCGCGCGCTGGATACCCTGCGGCATGATACGGTGGACGGCATTATCCTGATTGCCACCATGTTTACCCCGGAACACCACGCGGTGCTGCAAAGCCTGCATGTGCCGGTGGTAATCGTGGGGCAGCAGTATCCCGGGTTCAGCTGTGTGTTCCACGATGATTTCGGCGCGGCGCAGGCCGCCACCGCCCACATGCTGCAAAAGGGGCGGCGCAAGCCGGGCTACCTGGGCGTGACTCTGCTGGACAAAGCCGTCGGCCTTGCCCGGCGCGAAGGCTTTGACAGTGCGCTGCGGGATGCAGGTCTCGTGCCCCAGCCGCAGCGGATGAGCACTGCCAAGTTCAACATGGAATCCGGCTACCACCAGGCGGAGCAGCTGTTTGGCCGTGCGCCGGGGCTGGACTGCCTGTTCTGCGCGACCGACTCCATCGCCCTGGGTGCGCTGCAATACTGCCGCAGCCACAGTCTGCAGGTGTCGGAGGACATCATGATTGCCGCTGTGGGCGACAACCGCATTGGCCGCGTTGCCTATGTGCCGCTGACCAGCGCCCATCTGCATTACCGCACCGCCGGGGACAAAGCCGCCCGCCTGCTGCTGGACATGCTGGCGGACCCCCATGCCGAGCCGCAGATGATCAAGCTGGATTATGAGTTAAAATGCCGGGCCTCCACCGGGGATGACAACTCAGATGAAAATGTCTGGTCGCTATAACAGGCATCCTTGCGCCACACTTCCCTGCATCACTGCGGGGAAGTTTTTGTTTTGTGCACCCTTTCCATGCAGCCCCCTGTTTTTTGTGCATTTTACCAAAGAACGGTGTGAAACTGTGTGAAATCGATAACAGAATCTTTGCAAGTTGGGTCGTTTGGTCAATAGAAAAAGCACTAACCTTCGTATATAATAAAGCTGTCAAATGAAACAGGCCCCGGAACCACCTACCGGGCCAACAGATAAAAGAAGGAGCGTGCAACATGGATTACAAGAAAGCAGCCCAGCAGGTACTGGACAACATCGGCGGTGCTTCCAACATTGTATCGGCCGCACACTGCGCAACCCGCCTGCGCCTGGTGATTGCAGATAATTCCAAGGTGAACAAAAAAGAGCTCGAAAATGCTGAGGGCGCCAAGGGCGTATTTGAAGCCCAAGGCCAGCTGCAGATCATCTTCGGCACCGGCATTGTGAACAAGGTGTATGACGAGTTCACCGCCCTGGCCGGAATCACCGGTGCCAGCAAGGAGGAAGTCAAACAGGCTGCCGCTTCCAAAGCACCATGGTACCAGCGGGCCATCAAGACGCTGGGCGATATCTTTGTTCCCATCATCCCGGCCATCGTGGCTTCCGGCTTTTTGATGGGCATTATGGAAGCGCTGAACTTTATGGTCAACAACGGCTTCCTGAACATTGATACCAGCGGTTCCATCTATGTGTTTGCCCAGCTGTTCTCCAACACGGCGTACACCTTCCTGCCTATCCTGATCGCGTTCTCCGCCGCAAAGGTGTTTGGTGGCAACCAGTTCCTGGGTGCTGTCATCGGCATGATCATGATTCACCCCAACCTGCAGAACGCCTGGACCGTTGCTTCTGAGGGCGTTCAGACCTACCAGTCGGTGTTTGGCGGGCTGTACAAAATTCCGCTGGTCGGCTACCAGGGCCACGTTATCCCCGTTATCATTGCCGTGTGGCTGATGTGCCAGATTGAAAAGCGGCTGCACAAAGTTGTGCCCGCCATGATCGACCTGTTTGTTACCCCTCTGGTCTCCGTTTTCGTTACCGGTTATCTCACCCTCGCTGTCATCGGCCCAATCTTCACCACGCTGGAGGACGGCATCATCAACGGCGTTCAGGCTTTAATTCAGCTGCCGTTCGGCATCGGTTCCTTCATCATGGGCGGTTTGTACGCCGTCACCGTTGTGGCCGGCATCCACCATATGTATACCCTGATCGACCTTGGCCAGCTGGCCAAGTTTGGCTTCACCTACTGGCTGCCCCTGGCCAGTGCCGCCAACGTTGCCCAGGGCGGTGCCGCTTTTGCCGTTGCCCTCAAGAGCAAGAACGCCAAAGTTAAGTCTATGGCCCTGCCCTCCGCCCTTTCTGCCTGCATGGGCATTACCGAGCCCGCCATCTTCGGCGTCAACCTGCGCTACTTTAAGCCCTTTATCGGCGGCCTGGTCGGCGGTGCCTGCGGCGCTTTGTATGCCAGCGTGACCGGCCTGGGTGCCACCGGCACCGGCGTGACCGGCATCTTCGGCATCCTGCTGCATCTGCACATGCCGCTGCAGTACCTCATCATGATGGCAATTTCCTTCGGCGTTTCCTTCGCTGTGACCTGGGTGATCTGGACCCCCGAAGCCGAGGAAGCCAAAGCCTGATGTTTTCCCCTCTCAATCAATAAGGAGCTACCTGTTATGAATGCCTTGCAGCGTGATTTGAAGCGTCTTGTCCCCATGGTGGAAGCCGCCGGGGCCGCCCGCGCGGCGGCGGATCCCCACCGGCAAAAGCTGCATGTTCAGCCCCCTGTGGGCTGGCTGAACGACCCCAACGGGCTGTGCCAGATCGGCGATGAATACCATGTGTTTTATCAGTACGGCCCGTTTGACCCCACGGGAGGGGTCAAGCACTGGGGGCACGTGCGCAGCCGCGATTTGTTCCACTGGGAACGCCTGCCCGTAATGCTGTACCCGGACGAACCGTTTGACTGCCACGGCGTTTATTCCGGCTCCGCTCTGGTGGAGGACGGCATGCTGTACCTGTACTATACCGGCAATGTCAAGCACCCCGGCGAATATGACTACATCAAGCAGGGGCGCGGGCACAATGTCTGCCTTGCCACCAGCCGCGATGCCATCCATCTGGACAACAAACGCTGCCTGATGTACAACCAGGATTATCCCGCCGGGCTGACCTGCCATGTGCGCGATCCCAAAGTGTTTGCACTGGATGGGCGCTACTATATGGTGCTGGGTGCCCGAACACTGGACGACCATGGCGAAGTGCTGGTGTTTGAAAGCGCCGACAAGCTGCACTGGAACCACATCAACACCATCACTACCCCCAAAGCCTTTGGCTACATGTGGGAATGCCCCGACCTGTTTGAGCTGGACGGCCAGTGGTTTTTGGCGGTATCGCCCCAGGGCATTGCCTGCCAGAACGTGTACGGCTGCGGTTACTTTGCCCTGCAGGGTGACTGGCGCACCGATTGCACATTGAGCGAATTCCACGCCCTGGACGATGGCTTTGACTATTACGCGCCCCAAAGCTTTGCCGCCGCGGATGGCCGCCGCATCCAGTTTGGCTGGATGGGCATGCCGGATGCCGATTACACCAACCCCACCGTGGAGTATGGCTGGCAACACTGCCTGACCCTGCCCCGCGTGTTGACCCAGGACGGCAATGGCTGCCTGCTGCAAGCCCCCGCCGCCGAGCTGAACGCCCTGCGCGGCGAAGCCCGCCAGCCGGCAGATGGCGAAACGGTTGAAACGGACCCCTGCTTTGACCTGACCTCCTCCCCCGCCGGGGATTTTGTCCTGACCATTGCCAACGGCCTGACCCTGACTTACACCGAAGCGGACCGCACCTGTACCCTGCGCTTTACCGATGCAGCGATTGCCGCCGGGCGCACCGAGCGCAAGGCTGTGCTGGATGCCCCCTGCCGCAGCCTGCGTGTTGTGGGGGATGCTTCCTCGCTGGAAATATTCCTGAACGACGGTGCCGCGGTGCTTTCCACCCGGTATTACCCGGCAGCGGGCAAGGTTGCCGTGCAGCTTTGCGGCGCAGGCAGCACCCTGTATTCCCTTTCGATTTAACGGAGGACATTCCATGGCACATGATACCTTGTATGCGATCGGCGAAGCGCTGATCGATATGATTCCGTCCAAAACCGGCTGTTCCTTTGCCGAGGTTCCCTCTTTCAGCCCCCGTGTGGGCGGCGCGCCCGCCAACGTGTGCGGTGCTTATGCCCGTTTGGGCGGAGCTTCTGCCCTGCTGACCCAGCTGGGAGATGACCCGTTCGGCCACAAGATCATTGATGAACTGGCTGCCTGCGGCATTGATACCAGCCACATCTGTTTGACAGACAAAGCCAACACCGCCCTGGCCTTTGTTTCGCTGGAAGCGGACGGCAACCGGACGTTCAGTTTTTACCGCAAGCCCTCAGCCGATTTGCTGTACGCCCCGGAGCAGGTGGATACCAGCCTGTTTGCCAACGCCTATGCCCTGCATTTTTGCAGCGTTGCCCTGGTGGAAAGCCCCATGCGGGAAGCCCACAAAACTGCCATTGCCGCAGCCCGCAGCGCCGGGACTATCATTGACTTTGACCCCAATCTGCGCTTTCCGCTGTGGCCGGACCGTGATGCTTTGCGCCGCACGGTGCTGGAGTTCCTGCCGCTGGCCGATGTGGTCAAAATCTCGGACGAAGAGCTGGAATTTCTGACCGGCACCAGTGATATTGAAGCCGCCCTGCCCAGCCTGTTTGTGGGCCATGTACAGCTGGTGCTCTACACCTGCGGCAGCGCCGGTGCCCACGCTTACACCCGCACCGCCCACGGCTTTTCCGCCAGCAAGCCGGTAAAGGCCGTGGATACCACCGGCGCCGGGGACGGGTTCATCGGCTCGTTCTTGTGGCAGCTGCACAAAAACGGGGTGGACCGCGCCGCCCTATCCGCTCTGCAGGCGGACCAGCTGAACCAGTGGCTGGATTTTTCCAACCGGTTCTGCGGTTACAGTGTGCAGCGCTACGGTGCCATTGACAGCTACCCCACCATCGACCAGCTGTAACTTTCTGCCATTCTCTGCTATTTCATCATAAAGCAGCCGCCCGGTACAGGTTTTGCACCGGGCTGCTGCTTTACGGTATAGATTTTTTCTTTTCTATATTCGCTTTATTTTATTAGCTATCTTAGCAACAAAATGAGGCGTATCCATATATCGTGGATACGCCTCATTTTGTTTATTCTATTATCTTTATGCGTTTTACAGATGCAGCACGCGGTCCTTGATTTCGGCGGTGCGGCCCTGGTTCCAGAACTGGGTACCGATGTAGCCGCAGGTGCGGCGGGCAACGTTCAGCTTGCTCTGGTCGCGGTTATGGCAGTGCGGGCACTCCCACACCAGCTTGCCGTCGTCCTCCACGATCTTGATCTCGCCGTCATAGCCGCACACCTGGCAGTAGTCGCTCTTGGTGTTCAGCTCTGCGTACATGATGTTATCATAGATGAACTGCATCACTTTGATGACAGCTTCCAGGTTATCCTGCATATTGGGCACTTCCACATAGCTGATGGCGCCGCCCGGAGACAGGCGCTGGAACTCGCTTTCAAACTTCAGCTTGGTGAACGCATCGATCTGCTCGGTCACATGCACATGGTAGCTGTTGGTGATATAGTTGCGGTCCGTAATGCCCGGCACAATGCCAAACCGCTTTTGCAGGCACTTGGCAAACTTATAGGTGGTGGATTCCAGCGGGGTGCCGTACAGTGAGTAATCAATATTTTCAGCGTTTTTCCACTCGTTGCACTTATCGTTCATGTGCTGCATCACACTCAGGGCAAAGGGCTTTGCGGCGGGATCGGTATGGCTCTTGCCGGTCATATATTTGCAGCATTCATACAGGCCCGCATAGCCCAGGCTGATGGTGGAGTAGCCGCCGTACAGTAGCTTATCAATGGGCTCGCCTTTCTTCAGGCGGGCCAGAGCGCCGTACTGCCACAGAATGGGTGCCGCATCGGACAGGGTACCCTTAAGGCGGTTATGGCGGTACTGCAAGGCGCGGTGGCACAGTTCCAGGCGTTCATCAAAAATTTTCCAGAATTTATCCGGCTCACCGCCGGAGGACAGGGCCACATCCGGCAGGTTGATGGTAACAACACCCTGATTGAAGCGGCCATAGTACTTCGGCTTGCCCGGCACATAGTTCTTGGCGTTGGCCACGTTGTTCCAGCCAGTGCCGGAACGGTCGGGGGTCAAAAAGCTGCGGCAGCCCATGCAGGTAAATACATCGCCGTTGCCCTCGGTCTCACCCTTAGACAGCTTGTATTCCTTCATCTTCTTTTCGCTGATATAGTCCGGCACCATGCGCTTTGCGGTGCATTTGGCGGCCAGCTTGGTCAGGTAGAAATAGGGGGTGCCTTCGCGGATATTATCGTCTTCCAGCACATAGATCAGCTTGGGGAAAGCGGGGGTGATCCAGACGCCCTTTTCATTCTTAACACCCTGGTAGCGCTGGCGGAGCATTTCTTCCACGATAATGGCAAGGTCAGATTTCAGGCGCTGGTTTTCGCCCGCTTCGTTCAGGTACATGAATACCGTGATGAACGGTGCCTGGCCGTTGGTGGTCATCAGGGTAACGACCTGGTACTGGATGGTCTGCACACCGCGCTTGATTTCCTCGCGCAGACGGGCTTCAACGATCTGGGAGAGCTTTTCTTCACCGGGATCAATGCCCAGTTCCTTCATCTCCGCTTCGGTATCGCGGCGGATCTTTTTGCGGCTGATATCCACAAACGGTGCCAGGTGGGTCAGGCTGATGCTCTGGCCGCCGTACTGGTTGGATGCCACCTGCGCAATGATCTGGGTGGCAATGTTGCAGGCCGTGGAGAAAGAATGCGGTTTTTCGATGAGGGTACCAGAAATAACCGTGCCGTTCTGCAGCATGTCGTCCAGGTTGACCAGGTCGCAGTTGTGCATATGTTGGGCGTAATAGTCAGCATCATGGAAATGAATGATGCCATCCTCATGTGCCTTTACAATCTCGGCAGGCAGCAGCATACGCATGGTCAGGTCCTTGCTGACCTCGCCGGCCATATAATCGCGCTGAACGCTGTTGACGGTCGGGTTTTTATTGGCGTTTTCCTGCTTGACTTCCTCATTGTTGCACTCGATGAGGGACAGAATGCGGTCGTCGGTGGTGTTATGGGTACGGCGCAGGCTCTGCACATAGCGGTAGGTGATATATTTGCGGGCCACCTCATACGCTTTGGTCTGCATGATGGCGTCTTCCACCAGATCCTGGATCTCCTCCACGTTCATGGCGTGGTTGCGGCTCTGGCATTCCTGCGCCACATCGTCGGCAATGGCCGTGATCTGTTCCTTGGTCAAGCGCTGGTTGGAGGCAACAACGTTGTTGGCTTTGGTCACCGCTGCAATAATTTTGGATATATCGAAAACGGCCTCGCTGCCGTTGCGCTTGATGATCTTCATGAACTGTTATCTCCTTACCTCAATAAAAGCTGCCGGGTTGATACCCCACACCAAAACCGCTCCATGATTTTGGCGAGCGTATTTATCTTACCGCATCGACCCGGCAAAGTCAAGCCAATACACCACAATATATTGTATATAATTTGCTAATAGTACCCATATATGCCATATAGCGCGATGGGACGTTCAAAAAGATTGCAAAACAAAACGCCGAAAAAAGCGCTGGCTTTTTGGGTAAAATAGGCACTTTTTTCAAAGCTGCGATGATATGTGATTTTATTGTTCCCTGGCCGCTTGCTTTTGCCCGGCACGGCTGGTATACTGGTGCAAGGCACCTGCCTATTGTGATGATTTGCCGCAGCACTATACAAGATATAGTGTTGCATTTTATAAGGAGGCTCCCCGCGTGAACTACGCAACCATAAAATACTGTGATATTGCCAACGGCACGGGCGTGCGTACCAGTCTGTTTGTTTCCGGCTGCCGACGCCACTGCCCGGAATGTTTTAACGCCGTTGCCTGGGATTTTGGTTATGGCCTGCCCTTTGATAAAGCCGTGCGCAATGAAATTTTGGGCAGCCTTGCCCCGGATTATATTGATGGGCTTTCCCTTTTGGGCGGCGAACCCTTTGAGCCGGAAAACCAGCGTGCGCTGGTGCCGTTCCTGCACGAAGTACGGGTGTTGTACCCCCACAAAACCATCTGGTGCTACACCGGCAATGTATACGAAACCGAACTTTTGCAGCCCAGCCACGCCCGCTGCGAAGTGACGGACGAGATGCTGAGCCTGATCGATGTGCTGGTGGACGGCGAATTCATTCCCGCGCAGCACGATATTTCGCTGCGGTTCCGCGGCTCCGGCAACCAGCGCATCATTGACTTGAACGCCACCCGCGCCGCCGGGCACACCGTACTGTGGCAGGATGACCCGCTGTTTGCTGACCACAAGATGTAAGGCAGCGAGTTCGCGTTTTTGGATTTTGTGTAACTTTTAACAAATTTGACTTGTATTTCTGCCCCGCAGGGTGTTATACTGACACTAATTTAAGGTTGTGCCAATCGTTCTAGGCACAACCGCCCCAAACAGCTGTCGGGCCAGTTGCCCGCGCACGAAAGGAGAAATTACTATGGCAAAATTTCATCTGATTCCCATTGTGCTGGGCGCAGCCATCGGTGTTGGCGTTTATGTTGTCAGCAAGTATCTGGCTCAGGACGAAGAGAGCGAACAAATTGTGGATGACTCCGCATTTGACGACAGCGAAGCTTCCGAAAGCACCGAAGATGCGGACGAAACCGAAGAAAATGCCGACGAGGAACCCACCGCAGAAGAACCGGCGGCAGAGCCTGCCCCGGACGAGGAACAGCCCGCACCGATTGAGGAGCCTGCTGCCCCGGTGGAAGAACCCGCGCAGAAAGATGACGGCGTTACCATTCCCATCCAGAGCGGTGGCGATGTGCCGAACGTGAACCCGGTACAGGACAAAACCGAACCCGTTAAGCTGACGGAGGACGGCAAGGTGGACCCTACCACCATCGCCAAAGCCGAAGATTTCGGCGACTGGGAAGAAGAAACCGGCTGCAGAGGCTGAAGGCGAGACGATATAAATGACAACGCCGCAGGGAGTGCGTGATGCTCCCTGCGGCGTTTGTTTTTTGTTTTGGGGGTAAATTTGTATTTGGAGGGAGAGCCTTTGCGTGCACGGCAGGGTTCTTCCCACGTTTTGGGGGTAGCAGCGTGGCAAGGCCCGGCGGGCGGGACGATGCGAGCATCGTCCCCTACTTATTATTTTACGGGTTATGGCCGCCGGCAGCTCTTACACC
>ENA-UONT01000980-UONT01000980.1-human-gut-metagenome-genome-assembly--contig:-CS20-NODE-980-length-27553-cov-25.511019_pt1 | contig 27553 bp, 20 predicted proteins | sample MGYA00242459_ERZ724006 | MGnify/ENA metagenome assembly ERZ724006 | reverse complement strand
AAGTGGCGGAAAGAAAAGCGCGCATAAGAGGGGGCGGCGCTAAGGATGCTCGCATTCGCGAGCATATAGCCGCGCCGGTTCCCCCTCTTATGTATCTCCCCCTGACTGCTCAGCCGATAGCTAAAGTGCAGATTTATACCCGAAACGGTCGTCAGGCACGACGACTCCCGTTTCTAAAAGAAAAGTAACACGCCTACTGCCTCAGTTTTTCGTGGAAAGCGCTCCTCAAACCACAGTTCCGACAACTAACATAAAACCGAAAGAGTCGAGAGTTACACGCCTACTGCTTTAGTTTTTCATAAAAAAGTGCGCTATGCGTCTCGATTTTTACATAAGCCACAGCAATTATTTTTCCCGAATCGGCATGCACCGACTCGCATTTTACATACGCGCTCCGCGCGGAAAGGGTACGACATGGATACATACGACATAAAAGAAAGCTTATCGGACAAGGCGGCAGCTCTCAAGCGCAAGCCCCGCATGGGCTACGCGATATGCGGCTCGTTCTGCACCGTTTTCCGCTCGCTCGAACAGCTCGAGCAGCTGAGCGGAATGGGATGGGAGATCATCCCCATCGTGAGCGAAGCGGTCTACACCACCGACACCCGATTCGGAAAGGCATCCGACATAATCGCGCGCGTCGAGCAGCTTTGCGGCAGGCAGGTCATTCACACCGTCCGCGAAGCGGAACCGCTCGGACCGACCGTGCCGCTCGATCTGCTCGTCATAGCACCGTGCACCGGCAACACGATATCAAAGATGGCTTGCGGTATAACCGACGGCGCGGTCACGATGGCTGCAAAGGCTCACGCCCGCCGTCTCCGCCCCACCGTCATCGCGCTCGCGACAAACGACGCGCTCTCGGGTTCGCTCGGCTCGATAGCGACCGTCTCCGCCCGCAAGAACATCTATTTCGTCCCGCTCGGGCAGGATGACCCCGAACGCAAGCCCTGCTCGCTCGTCTGCGATTTCTCGCTGCTTCAGGACACCATGCTCTCCGCCCTCTCGGGAATTCAGCTCCAGCCCGTTCTGCGTCAGAGCTGACAGGGCATCGCGCAGAGCAAGGCGTTCAGGTAGAGCAATGCGTTCGGGAGGGGCAAGGCAATCAACAAAAATTATATTCGACAAGCCCGATACCGAACTATAATTTCACAGCACAAAGTGCATCCCCGAAGCACGAAAGCCTCGCCCATACGGGCGAGGCTTTCATGCTCAATTTTCATTAGTTTTAATATGTCCGTGCTTCTTACTTACCAAGGCATACACATTTGTCCTTGCGATGGCGGGCGAAACGTTTCTGCCGCTCGCCGCCTCAAGCAACGCAATAGTGGGACGGTGCGAGAATCCCTCGTTCAGCGCTGACTCGGTCACTCTGCCCGAGAAAGACTCCCTGTTTTAAAGCTTTCGCCGGACCTTTTTCAAAAGGCCGCGTACCCCTTTTTCCGCGTACCCGCGTACTCCTCGCGTCCGCGCCGTTCCCCTCATTTCGTTACCGCGCAGAGCGCGGGTATTCCCGTCAGGTGCTCCGTATCGAGCGCGCCGATTTCGAAGAGCGCGTCGGTCAGCCGATCGGCGGCGACAAAGCCGTACACATTTGCCCCGGCGAACTCCACTTCGGCACGTATATGCTCGGGAGCGAGGTCTGCCGAAATTCCCGCCGCACGCTCCGAGCAGGCGATGAGGCATTCGCTGAGCACGGAGATGCCGTCCGCGAGCAGTTCGCGCAGCTCATTATATTCGGACTCGGTCCAGACGGGGAAATGCGTTCTTCCGCCGCCGACATAACCGAGCCGTTCGAGCATTTCGAGCTGCCCCGAGTTCAGCCCGTCAATGCTTTCGGCTGCCGCCGATATCGCCCCGTACATATCACTCTGATAGTGCTGCACGTCGAGCGTCTGCGCAAAATTCATCGCTATGATCTCGTCGCCGAGCGGACCGTCGTTATATATTCCGTATATTCTGCAGGACGAATGCTCCGAATCATGTGCACTCCTGCCCCAGACTATCCCGCGCCCTCCGCAGAGCTTTGAATACACCCCGTTCTCGGGCAGCTGCCCATACCTCTCGGCGCGTACCGTGCTACTCTCGATAAGTGCAAAGTGCAGGCAGAGCAGCAGCCGCTGCCACCCCCTCTGCGATGCACTCTCAAAGCGCTCGCCGAAGCGTTCCGCGAGTCCGTCGTGCAGCGCCGCATAGCGTGCCGCAGCATCCTTCACGAGCGTGCCGAACGCCCTGTCAGCCGCCTCCGTGCAATCGGCGGTGAATATGGGGATATTTGTCAGATATTTCTCGCCGCGGCGGACAAGATATCCCCTCTCGGTCAGCAGCCGCAGCTCGTCCTCGAGATACGGCAGCGACACCCCGAGCTCGACACCGAGCTCATCGGGCGCAACCGCGCCGTAATACGCAGCAAGCAGGATGTTGCCCTTGAGCTTACGACGGCGAAATTCGCGATATTCCTCGTCGTTTCCTCCGTTTTCGCCCCAAAAGTCGATCTCAAACGCATCGGGGCGATAGCTTTTTTCTCCGTAAAGCCTTTCCATGTTCATGCCCTCCCTTATGAGCTTTCTCGCACGGAAAAGCAGATATTTCACCGTCTCCGTGCTGACATTCATTTCGGCGGCGATACGGGCACACGACATTCCATCGACATAGTACATAACCGTCGCTCTGCGATACCGCTCGGCCAGCATAGCGAGCTCGCGCCGCAGCAGCCCAAGCTCCTCGCGGCGGACAAGCGCGGATTGCGGTCCGACATCCCCGTCGGGGACATCCTCCGCCTCCGAAAGCTCCGCCGTCTGCCGCCGCTTTCCGCGCATGCGGTCAACGTATGCATTCTCCGCGACACGGCGCATGTATGCATAAAACCGCCCGTCGTCCCTGATATTCTCAGCCGAGCGCAGCAGCCGATATATAATGTCGCTTGCCAGCTCCTCCGCCTCATGTACATTGCCGAGCCGCGTCAGCGCAAAGCCTAACACCGTCCGCATATTTTCGGTTATAAGCTCATCGAGTTTCTTTCTGTCCATCTGTCTCTCCTGTTCGTGTATGCCGCCTTCGTATATACAGACGGCTTATCCCGCAAACGGTTAAATGTTTTTTCGCTGTCTGTGATAATTTTTTGATAAAAATAATGCCGTCGGCAGCCCGACGGCGAGAAAAATCATATATGCAATGCTATACAAGCGTACGGCAAAAAAATCTTAGACCTGCGCTTTTTCGTATCCCACAGAACCTTATAGATCTGTGCTTTTAGCCGACCCGAGTCGGGGAGAGATAAAAAAGATGCAGAAGCGTCGAAAATCGTCACGTCGCCGTACAAGCGTACGGCAGCGGCGATTTTCGGCGGTAGAAAAAGCGAAAACTCTTAACCTTATGCAGGAATCCGTCAGGATTCCGACCCCATAATCAAAATATAGATTATACTATAGTTCCGTTAAAGAAACACTGTTTTTGCTTTTTCGTTCCGTACGACTTTATCCGACCCGTTCGGCGTACGGAAATTCGCCGTAATCAGCCATCCCCAGCTGCCCGTCCGCCCAACCGAGCTGCCCATCCATATAAACCTCTACCCACTGATGCGTATAGAGGTTTTCATTCACATGCGTCCACGAATACCCCATGCATTCGAGCAGCATGCCGAGCGCTCTTGTCGCGCCTGCGCAGGAATACTCACCCTTAATAAACACACCGTAGGCGGTATCATAATACTCGCCATCCATCGTGTACACGCCGCAGCTGCAATATTCCGCCACGACCGCAGCAGCTATCGACACGCGCTCCAAATCGGTACCATCGGGTATCGCTGCGGCGAGCTCCTCCGCAACGGCACGCGCCTTGCTCTGTCTGCTTTGTGTGTAATCTCTCGCACTGCTTTGGCCAAAAAGCGGCGGCGGATTAATCACTGTATCTATATTTGACCAATCTATATTTGACCATTTGTCGGTCTCCTCTGTTTTCTGTTCCTGTTCGGGTTCCGGGTCAGCTGCCGGAGGAGCAGGAGGTTCGGTCTCGGGTTCAGTCTCCGGCTCGGGTTCTGTGGCAGGCTCGGACACCGAGCCCGGCTCCGAATCCTCACTATCAGGCTCGGCGATGCAGAGCAGCTTTTCGGTAATGCGCTCCGTTTCCGGCAGAGCTGCCGCATCACGGCGATTCAACGCAAGCGCAGCCGTCGCTGCAGCGGCTGCAATCGCGCAAACCGCGAATTATTGTTCGTTTCAGACTTGTTTTCATAGATGACACTCCGGTATGCAGTTATTATGACACCGCAATATAAGCAATATACGATATTACGATGCGACACTCATTAATCTCCTCATGAAACGGGGAGAAAAAATCACTTATTTTCAAGGCTGATTATCCTGAAAATCAGTTACACACGGCGGTTTTTGCATTTTAGCCTCTCCGGAATAGGAGAGAGATAAAAAAGATGCAGAAGCGTCGAAACACGACTCGTCGCCGTACTGGCGTACGGCAGAGACGGGTTTCGGCGGTAGAAAAAGCGGATAATTATTTCTTCGGAGAAATCCGATAGGATTTCATCAGCTTTTTCGGTATTTGTGCCGAATAAAAGTTCAAATCATACTTTTATCCGCTTTTTCGGTCTGCGCTTTTTTAGCCTCTCCATGGGGGATGCGTGATTCGTGTTTTTCATAGTAACCGATAAGTTTCCCGTCGGGCGCGCGCAGCGCTACCATATAAACATCCGCATTTTCGCGTTCGATATGCGTCTCAAACACGCTGTTATTCTCGCTGCTCTCTCCGAACCATGCAAGAATACGCCCGATAATCTCGCGCGTTGCGGGAGCATGGCAATCGAGCAGACTTCTGCCGACAAGTGCAGCGCCGCCGCGCTTTTCATAGCGGCGCACCGCCGTCGGGTTCATGTATACGATGGTATGGTCAAGCGTGCAGATGACTACGGGCTCGCCGTCGGAGTCGATGACCGCGCGGAAGAGCTCGGAGAGCTGAAGAGCGGGGGAAGGTTCGTTTGTCGGCATATTATTTCCCCTTTCAAATCGAAGCCCCGCCGATGCGATACTGCGAGGCACGGCGTTCGGTGGGATTCTGCGTCGGCGTGTCGTACATTGCCGCGCAGTAGCGCTGCAGCGGGGCGGGCATGTCGAAATTATGTTTTTGTGAGTTTATCTTACCTGTCCGTCGCCGGTGATTAGGAATTTTACCGTCGTGAGCGCGTCAAGCCCCATCGGACCGCGCGCGTGCAGCTTCTGCGTCGAGATGCCTATCTCCGCGCCGAGACCGAACTCGCCGCCGTCGGTAAAGCGGGTCGAGGCATTGACATATACCGCCGCAGCGTCGATACTGCGCTGAAAATATCTTGCCGCGCCGAGGTCGCGGGTGATTATCGCCTCGCTGTGACCGGTCGAATAGCGGCGAATATGCTCGACCGCCTCTTCTATCGACGGAACAACGCGGACGGCGATAATATAATCGTCATACTCGGTCGCCCAATCCTCTTCGGTCGCGGGAACCGCCCCGATAACGGTGCATGTGCGCCCGTCGCCTCTTATCTCGGTGACGCTCTCCGCCATCGCCGAAGCAAAGCGCGGAAGAAATTCCGCCGCGACCGACTCGTGCACAAGCAGCGTCTCTATCGCATTGCAGACCGACGGGCGGGAGGTCTTGGCATTTACCGCGACGCGGAGCGCCATGTCAAGGTCAGCCGACTCATCGACATAGAGGTGGCAGTTGCCCGCGCCCGTTTCAATGACGGGAACGCTCGCATTCTCGACCACCGAACGGATAAGCCCCTTTCCGCCGCGCGGAATAAGAACGTCGACAAGCCCGCGCATGCCCATAAGCTCGGTCGTTCCCCGACGAGAGGTGTCGTCTATCAGGCAGACGGCATTCGCGTCGATTCCGAGCCCGTCGAGCGCGTCGCGCATGATACGGACGAGGATGCGATTTGTGCGGATGGCTTCCTTTCCGCCGCGGAGCACGACCGCATTGCCGCTTTTCAGGCAGAGCGCAGCTGCGTCTACGGTGACGTTCGGGCGCGATTCATAGATGATAGCGACCACCCCGAGCGGCACGCGCACGCGGGTTATCTCGAGTCCGTTCGGACGGGTAATGCGCTCGCCCGAGCCGAGCGGGTCGCCGAGCATAACCGTCTCGCGCAGCGCGGAGCAGATACCCCCGATGCGCTCGGGAGTGAGAGCAAGGCGGTCGAGCATTGCTGCAGACAGCCCCGACTCCCTGCCCGCGGCAAGGTCGGCGGCGTTTTCCTCGAGAATTGCGGCGGACTCCGCATCGAGTGCAGCGGCTATCGCCTCAAGCGCGGCATTGCGCTCTTTGCCCGAGAGAAGGGCAAGCGAGCGGGATGCTTCTCTCGCACCGAGGCAGATGCTTTTTACGTATTCATGCATGTCTGTCATTGTGTCCTCCCGGATGTGTCAAATCGGTTAGGGATGGGGGCGATAAGATAAAAAGGAACGCCGACATCACTACGAATTCAGGTAAATCAAACCTTTAGCCGCTTTTCTTTGCGCGAGCGGAGGCGACGTTGAATCGCATAGCGATTCAACATGAAGTTTTTCTTTGCCGTCATGGACGGCAATCTTGCTCCGCAAGACCGCAAAACTTCACACGAACAATGCTCCGCATTGTTCGTAAAAGCTAAGGAAAAGAAGCGCCGATTCTCGGGGCGTTGCCCCGACCCCGTGATGTTTGGAGCGTAAGCTCCAAACTCACGGCATAAAAGCGTAGCTTTTATGCGAGGCCCTTTGAAAAGGCGGGCGAAACTTTTCTGCTGCTTACTGCCTTAGTTAGCACGTGTCGGCGGGCGAAACTATCAGTCAGCATTCGCCTCAGCCCCTCTGCCCAAGAAAAAAGTCCTCAGTTACAAAGTTTTCGCCAGGCCTTTTTCAAAAGGCCGCGTACCCTTCCCCGCGTTCCCCGCGTTCCCCGCGCTCAGGCGAGTTTTTCGAGAGCGGCGAGCTTTACGCAGACGCAGAGCACGGAAGCAGCGACAGCCATTTCCTCTGCGGTAGGGAAGGTCGGTGCGATACGGAGATTGCGGTCGCGGGGGTCGTTCTTATAGGGGAAGGTCGCGCCGACATCGGTCAGCGTCACGCCCGCGCCCGCGCAGAGCTCAAACACGCGCTTAGCGCAACCGTCCATGACGTTCAGGCTGAGGAAGTAACCGCCGATAGGCTTTGTCCATTCGGCAATGCCCTTGCCGCGGAGCTCGCGGTCGAAGGTCGAAAGGACCGCCTCGAACTTAGGACGGATTATTGCCGCATGCTTCTTCATATGCTCACGGATGCCGTCGGCAGAGCCGAAGAACTTAACATGACGCATCATGTTCAGCTTGTCGTAGCCGATGGTCTGATAGGTCATCTTAGACTTAGTGAAAGCAATATTGCGGTCGGAAGCCGCCATTACGGCAACGCCGGAGCCTGGGAAGGTTATCTTTGAGGTCGATGTGAAGATGAGAAAATGATCGAGCGTTCCGCATTTTCCCGCCTCGTCGAAGATATTCAGCAGCTGATCGTCCTCCTCGCTGAACGAGTGAACGATGTACGCCTCATCCCAGAACACGCGGAAATCGGGAGCGGCGGGAGCGAGCCGTGCAAAGCGGCGGACGGTCTCGTCGGAGTATGTAATTCCGTCGGGATTCGAGTATTTCGGCACACACCACATACCCTTGACGCTCGGGTCGCGGACAAGCTCCTCAACGGCATTCATATCGGGTCCCTCGGGGGTCATATCGACGTTGACAAGCTCAATTCCGAGCGCCTCGCAGATAGTGAAATGGCGGTCATATCCGGGCACTGCACAGGTAAACTTGATATTCTCCTCATGCGCCCACGGCTTCTCAACGCCAACTGCGCCGTAGAGCATGAGCCTTGCGAGCTCGTCGTACATGATATTGAGCGAGGAGTTGCCTGCAACAATGATATTTGCGGCGGGGATGCCGAGAATGTCTGAGAAAATACGTTTAGCCTCGGGAATACCGTCAAGCACGCCGTAGTTGCGGCAGTCAAAGCCGGTCTCTGTAAAGCAATCAGCCGCACTCGACATAATGCCGAGCATGCCCTCGGAGAGTGCGAGCTGAGCCGCACTCGGCTTACCTCTCGACATATCGAGCTTGAGCCCCTGAGCCGCATAGCTCTCGTACTCCGCACGTACCTTTGCAAGCTCCGCCGCCCGCACTTCCGCTGTCATTTCAGTATAGTTCATTGCCGTTTTCTCCTTGCCCGAGCAGGTTCCGTCCTGCTCATTTTGTGTATATGTAGAATTATAAAGAGATTTTGATTTTTGCCGATGGGGGTTGAATTTTGATAGAATCGGGGCGATAATGAAAAGCGCACGAGCAATTCAAACCGATAGTGCAAAACACAGAGTCTGCGCGTGCATCATCAACCGAAATTACCACACATTTTTTGTTTTGTCATCACTACGAATTCGGATGAATCAAACCCTTAGCCACTTTTTCTTTGACCATACAGGCGCAAAGAAAAAGTTAACAAAAAGAAACGCCGATACAAGGGCTACGCGCCCTTGACCCCGCCACCTTTTAAAAAAGGTGGACGAAAACTTTAATCTGCCTTCTACTTCAGTCCGTGCGCAACGGGCGAAACTATCAGTCGGCAATCGTCCCGCTGTTCTGCCCGAGAAAGACTCCCTTTAACAAAGTTTTCGCCAGGCCTTTTTCAAAAGGCCGCGTACTCCAGGCCGCGTTCCCCTCCTCGCGTTCCTCGTACTTAGAACTCTGCGCTGCCCGTAGTGCGCGGGAAGGACTCGACGTCGCGGATATTGCCGACACCGGTGACGTACATAATAAGTCGCTCGAAGCCGAGACCGAAGCCGGCATGCTTAGTACCGCCGTACTTGCGCAGCTCGAGGTACCACCAGTAGTCCTCTTTCTTGAGTCCGAACTTGTCGAGTGCGCGCTCGAGGTAATCGAGACGCTCCTCTCTCTGCGAGCCGCCGATGAGCTCGCCTACACCCGGAACGAGCAGGTCCATTGCCGCGACGGTCTCGCCGTCGTCGTTCAGGCGCATATAGAACGCCTTGATATCACGAGGCCAATCGGTGACGAACACGGGTCTGCCGTAGACCTTTTCGGTCAGATATCTCTCGTGCTCGGTCTGGAGGTCCATGCCCCATTCAACGGGATATTCAAACTTCTCACCGCTCTTCTTAAGCAGCTCGACCGCCTCGGCATACTTAACTCTGCCGAAATCGCTGCCGATAATGTTCTCAAAGCGCGAGAGCAGCGTCTTGTCAACACGCTCGTTAAAGAATTCAAGCTCTGCGCGGCAGTTCTTCATCAGGTGACGGATAATATACTTCAGCATATCCTCTGCAAGCTGCATATCGTCCTCGAGGTCGGCAAACGCTATCTCGGGCTCCATCATCCAAAACTCAGCGGCATGGCGCGCAGTATTCGACTTTTCCGCACGGAAGGTCGGTCCGAAGGTATAGACGTTCGCATACGCCATAGCATAGGTCTCGGCGCTGAGCTGACCGGAAACGGTGAGGTTTGTCGACTTACCGAAAAAGTCCTTTGAGAAGTCGACCTTGCCGTCCTCCGTGCGCGGCGGATTGTCGATATCGAGTGTGGTGATGCGGAACATCTCGCCGGCACCCTCGCAGTCGCTGCCGGTGATTATCGGGGTATGAACGTAAACGAAGCCGCGCTCATGGAAGAAGCTGTGAATAGCAAACGCCGCCTCGCTGCGCACGCGGAAAACCGCGCTGAAAAGGTTTGTGCGGGCACGCAGATGCGCCTGAGTGCGGAGAAACTCCATCGAGTGTCCCTTCTTCTGAAGCGGATAGTCGGGGGTAGACGTTCCCTCGACCTCGACCGCATCAGCCTTGAGCTCAAACGGCTGCTTTGCCTCGGGGGTAAGGGTAAAGATACCATGACATACGACGGCTGCGCCGACATTCTGTCCGGCTATCTCCGCGTAATTATCAATCTTTTCCGCCTCTATGACCACCTGGAGGCAGCTGAAATAGCTTCCGTCATTCAGCGTGATAAAGCCGAAAGCATTGCTTGCGCGCAGCGAACGGCACCAACCTGCCACGGTTATCCTCTGCCCCGCAAATTTTTCCGGAGATTCATATAGTTCTCTGACGGTGATTCTCTTCATCTCTGTCTTTCCTTTCCCGTATTTTCATGCCCGCCGTAATGCCTACGGACAGCTTTTCATCATAATATATTAAGTATATCATAAAAAGCGGAGTTATGCAATAACAAATAATTAAATTTTCGCCGCCTCGCGACTCATTTTCGCAGGATTGCGCACAAAAAATTGCAATTTTCGCACCCGCAGCCCCTTTACGAATCAAAAAATGAATTTTCGGCGCCGTCACAAAGCATCGAAAAAACCGCTTTACAATAACGACAAAGTATGGTATACTTCAAAAAAAGTACCGTTCCTCACGCATCGCGTCGGTCCGGCATACGAAAGAATCAAGGCGCGGTCCGCCCGCCGTAAAACGAAACGGAGAAAGTAATATGGTAGAAAGCTGCAACAAGGATATCCCCCTTTGGGAGCATGGCGCTCCCTATTTTGACGAGAGCTACGGACAGCCGCAGCCGTCGCTTACCCCATACCTGCTCGAGAACGGGGAGACCGGCAGAGGCTGCGTCATAGTCTGCCCCGGCGGCGCGTATATGGATCGCTCGGAGTGCGAGAGCGGCTGCATTGCGCAGATGTACCGCGACGCGGGCTTTAATGCCTTTGTGCTGGACTACCGCATCCGCCCGTATAAGTACCCCGCTCAGCTGCTCGACATCACCCGCGCCGTGCGCGTCGTGCGCTATAACGCAGAGCGCTGGGGTATCGACCCGTCGCACATCGCGATAACCGGCTTTTCCGCAGGCGGTCACCTCTGTGTGATGGGCACCGAGCTGTTTGACGGCGGGCTCGGCGACGCCGCTGCGGACGATATCGACCGCGTAAGCTCGCGCCCCGACGCGGGAATACTCTGCTATCCCGTCGTTTCGTTCCTCGAATACGTAAACGAGGGCACACGAGACACCCTGCTCGGCGATTCCCCCGACCCCGAGCTGCTCCGCCGCCTCTCGGGTGAGGAAAATGTCCCGGACGATATGCCGCCCATCTTCATGTGGCACACCTCGGACGACGAGGTCGTACCGGTCGAGAACAGCCTTCGCCTCGCGCTCGCGCTGCGCAAAAAGGAGATACCGTTCGAGCTGCACGTGTTCCCGCACGGTTATCACGGTCTCGGTCTCGCCGAGAGTCAGCCCGACGCGGCACAGTGGACAACGCTCGCATGTAACTGGCTGAAAACGCTCGGGTTCCAGTCCGCAAATACTTAAGCAAACATCTACAAAACCGAAATTTCATGTATATGCCGCTCATATTGAATCGCCACGCGGATCAATATGAGCGGCTTTTATACATAATCGACATTTTGTTTTATACATTTATTATAATAAATGCATTGACACACGAGTCTAATTATGTTACAATTTATCCGCCATCATAGCTTTTCGGTAATATTGACCGTAGGATGAACTGAGCCGCCGTCATCGGCATCGGAGAACGAGCAATGAATATATATATCATCAAAAAAGCGGCATACGCAGCGTTCGCGGCATAGCGCACATAGGTGTACTGTGCCGTTTTTTATTTTTTAAAACGATTGTCAGACCATAAACGTTCATTGTCATGCCAATATACACCGCATATCGTTAACGGTCGATCGCGTTTTTTGATGTAACGGTAGAATATGTATAAGCACCGATATGCAGAACTGCCCGAACACATCCTCACGGAGCGAAGCAAAAACGAGCGAAGCATTAAAGTTAGACGAAAAACCGACCGAAATGAAAAAGTCAAACGCACACCCCACTGAAACGCAAAAGATAAACACACCCGATCAAAATGGTCAGCGACACGCAGGGAGGAGCCTATGAAAAAAATAACGCGATCAGACGGCACCCTGCGGATGCTGCTGCGCATGACATGGAAGCTTTATCGGCGGTAGATGATACTTACCCTCGTCGTTACCCTGCTCGGGCAGACGGCGGAATTCCTTACGGGCACGTACATGCTCGGCTTCACGGTGAACGCGCTGCGCGAGCAGCGTCCCGTTAGCGGGATATTCTCGTTTCTGTTGCTTGCGTCGCTCGTGACCGTCGCCGCAGACACGGTCAGAATGCTGTACGTGCGCCGCATAAAGCGTGTGCTCGACCTGCGCAGCTCGGTCAAGCTCGGCAGAATACTGCATGAGAGGGCGCTGCACACCGACCTTTCGGCATACGAATCGCCCGAGATGTATGCGCTCTACGGCAGAGCAATCTCGGGCGGCGTCGGTGCGCTCTCGCAGACGGCGAATGCGCTGCCTAATATCATCGGCACGGTCTACACCGCCGTGCTTTCGATAACCTTTGCCATTCGGATAGACCCCATTATTCTAATCTTTGCCGTACCGCCTGCGATATTTGGTCTGTTGAGAACAAAGGCGCTGAGCCGCGAACAGCACAAGCTCGATCTGCACAGCTCGGAAATATCGCGCAGAGAGGAATATGCGGGGCGGGTCTTCTGCGGGCGGGAATATGCGGGCGAGCTCCGCATGACAAGCATCTCAAACGTCATTCTCGCGCAGCTGCGCGAATGCGGGAAGCAGCATGAGCAGCTGCTGCGCGGCGAAGTTTTGCGCCTTGAAAAGAGGCGCTTTTTGCGCTTTCTGCCTAATCGCATTTCAACTCTGCTCTGCACGCTTTGGCTCGCCGCACGTGTCATGCTGAACCGCACAGTTCCGATAGGAGATTTCTTCATAGCAAGCAGCGCCGTTACCGGGCTTGCAGGCGCGATTACGGGAACAATACAAAAGCTGTCTGACATATACGGATACATATTCAAATTCAATGATTTTAAGGATTATATGGAGCATATCGACCCCGTCGATTCTAAGCAGGGCGACGTGGAAGCGCACGGCGGAGACATCGAGCTGCGCGGGGTGCGCTTCCGCTATAACGGTGCCGATGATGACACGCTGTGCGGCATCGACCTCACGATACGACAGGGCGAGCACATCGCAGTAGTCGGGCAGAACGGAGCAGGAAAAACGACGCTCGTCAAGCTGCTGATGCGCCTATACGACCCGACAGCGGGAGAACTCCTGCTCGACGGCAATCCCGCCGCCGACTATCGGCTCGACAGCTACCGCGCATCGTTCGGCACCGTTTTTCAAGACTACACACCAACGGCATTTTCTGTGGCGGAAAACGTGCTCTGCCGTCCATATGCCTCCGCCGATGAGCAAACAGTGCTCTCGGCTGTCGGGCGGGCGGGGCTCGGTGAGCGCATCGGCATGCTGCCCGACGGCATCGAAACGCCTATGACGCGCGAATTTAGCGCTGACGGGCTCGTTCTCTCGGGCGGCGAGCTACAGCGTCTCGCCATCGCAGGTATCTATGCCCGCGATGGCCGCACCGTGATACTCGATGAGCCCTCTGCCGCGCTCGACCCGCTCGCCGAGCGCGAACTGTATCGGAGCATGTACGACGCATGCCGCGGGAAAACAGTTATATTCATCTCGCACAGACTTGCCTCCGCGGTCGATGCTGACCGCATAATTCTCATGGAGCACGGGCGAATATTCGAACAGGGGAGTCACACCGAGCTGATAGCGGCGGGCGGGAAATATGCGGAGATGTTCCGCGCTCAGGCGGAAGCATACAACGAGTAGCGCAGCGCGACCGCATACGCTGTATCCGTACACGCTCGAAAAAACAACCGAAGCCATCACAGACACAAAAGCAATCGCAGCATTCAAAATCGACCGAAAACGTCACGGATACGTAAGCGTCTCAACATTCAAAACCGACCGAAAAAACATCGCCACTGACAGAAAGGCACGCGAGAAATGAAACAGAATAATACTCCCGCGCGCCGACAGTCATGGCGCGAGATAGCGGACAACAGCCTGTACTCGTTCCGCTATGTGCTGAAAAATTCAAAAGCATTTCTCTTTGTCTCGCTGCTCGACGTTCTGACGGGATTCATCTCCCCGCTGCTGCTTGCACTGAGCCGCCGAGCGTATAACCTGCTCGAGCCGGGAGGCAGCTTTCCGCCCGTCGCGGCGCTGCTGATACTGCTGACCGCATCTCAGGCGCTCTCCTTTCTGTGGAGCAGGATATACGGACAGTACATTCTGCCCAAATATTCGCACAGGCTGCATCGACGCACACGTGAGCAGCTGTTCAGGCAGGCGGCGCGGCTCGACCTCGCGATGTACGACGACCCCGAATTCTACAATGACCTTCTCCTTGCGATGCAGTACAGCGGCTCGTGCGCGGCGGGTGCCGTCTCGACGGTGACCTCGCTGCTGCGCTGCATCGTCGATATCTCCGCCACCCTTGCACTGCTCGTCTACATCGACATGCTTTCGATGGCGGTGCTATGCCTGAGCACCGCGCTGTCGCTGCTCATCACCGCCGTGTCGAACCGACATAATTTTGCCATGCAGCGCGAGCTGACACCGATAAGCCGCCGCGAGGGCTACATAGAGCGGCTGTATTCGAGTCCCGAGCATGCAAAGGAGCTGCGCATGACGCTGCTGCACGAATGCGCCGACCGCGATTTTGAGCTTACCGCGCTCGAACACGAACGCGCACTGAAGCGGCTCGGACTGCGGCACGCGCTGATAGGCGTCGCCGAGTGTCTGAACAACAGCCTCGGCCACATCGCCGTCATAGCGCTGACCGTCTACCGCTATGCCGTCAGCGGAACGGTGACGATAGGTGATTTCAGCGTCTTTGCGACGGCGAACATGAGCTTTCGCGAGAAACTGCGGGCGCTCGGCGCGGTCTGGATAGACCTGCCGCAGAAAAGCCGCGAAATTTCGCTCGTCCGCCGCTTTATCGACGGTGCTCCCGAAAAAACAGGCTCACCGAGAACCACCCACCCCGAATCAGAGGTACAAATAGCCGAGGTGCAAGAACCCTTCGGGCAAAAATCCAACGGGCAGGAGACCGACAGCACCGAAGCCGACATATCCAAAGCCCCCGAAACAGGCTGTGCCGTGCGCGATGTCGCCGAGCCGTGCTGCGCGGCGGAGGAAGCGCCGCCGTTTGAATCGCTCGAGCTGCGCGACGTGCATTTTGCATACACGCAGGGCGGCGAGGTGCTGCGCGGCGTTTCGATGAAGCTCGGGCGCGGCGAAAAGATAGCGCTCGTCGGCTGCAACGGAGCGGGGAAATCCACCCTCATCAATCTTATCATGCGGCTGTACAGCCCCGATTCGGGGAGCATACTGTACAACGGCAGACCCGCGCAGGAGCTCGAGATATGCAGCTATCGGCAGCGTATAAGCACCGTCTTTCAGAGCTATCGGCTGTTCGCGGCAACGCTCGCGGAGAACGTTCTCGCCGAGACCTACACCGACTCGGAGCGGGAGCGTGTGCTCGACGCGCTGCACCGCGCGGGCTTTGACGGCAGACTCGCCGCTATGAAGGAGGGGATACACACCCCGCTGACCCGCGAATTTGACGAGGGCGGCACCTGCCTTTCGGGCGGAGAGGCGCAAAAGGTCGCCGTTGCGCGCGCCATAGCCGCCGACCGCGACATAATTATAATGGATGAGCCGTCCGCATCGCTCGACCCGACGGCGGAATACGAGCTGAATCGGCAGATCGCCGACCTTGCGCGCGACAAAACGGTGATATTCATCTCGCACAGGCTCTCATCGACCCGCCATGCCGATAGGATATATCTGCTCGACGGCGGCATGATAGCCGAATGCGGCACACACGACGAGTTGATGGCATCGGGCGGGAAATATGCGGAGATGTTCCGCGCTCAGGCGGAGAAGTACCTGCTCGGGGAGGCTAAACTCGTCCGGATCGAAAAAGCGAAAACAAGTTGAGCTTATCGGTCTTTAGTGTGTTCGCTATGACAAAAAGGGGTCGGAATCCTGACGGATTCCTGCTTAAGGTTTAATGCTTTCGCTTTTTCTGCGCCCGATTTCGCCGCACGACGTACAATTGTACGCCTTGTGCGACGAAATCAAACGCTCCAAACGATTTTATCTCTCCCCGAATCGGGTCGGCTGAAAAAGCGCAGACCGAAAAAGCGAAAACAAGTTGAGCTTATCGGTCTTTAGTGCGTTCGCTATGACAAAAAGGGGTCGGAATCCTGACGGATTCCTGCTTAAGGTTTAATGTTTTCGCCTTTTCTGCGCCCGATTTCGCCGCACGACGTACAATTGTACGCCTGACGGGGCAAAGACACTTACTCCGAACATTTTTACCTATCCCCCTGAAATCACAAGGAGCTGTTAAAAAACGAATTTTTTAACAGCTCCTTGTGTGTCGCAAATGTGCGCGCACATTCACGGATAAATAATACGATTTTGCAAACTGCGCGATTCTATCGCGCAGAGCGATGATTCCGCATCACCGCATTGCTGTCACGGCATCGCCGGCTTCGTCGCTGTGTTGCGTCGCAGCGTCGCAGCATGCCAAAATTGCCGAATTTGCCGCATCGAAGCACCGCCGAATTCGCCGTATAACAAATTTGCCTCATACAGAATCCGCTTCATGCCGAATTTACTGCATGCCGAAATTGTGCGGCGCGATCGGGTCAGCGCTCGAGCTTGAGCAGTCGGTAGTCGGTGCCGACGAACGGCAGCGGGCGGAACTCGCCGAAGATGCGAGAGCTCGTTCTGCCGTCGTAGCGCTCGCGTATCTCCTTCTGCGACAGATTGGTATTGATTATAGTCGCACTGCCTCGGCAGAGCCGCGTATTTATCACGTTGAACAGCACGGTCGCGGTGAACTGGTTCGACAGCTCGGTACCGAGATCGTCGATTATCAGCACATCGCAGTCAAAATACCGCTCGGATTCGCGTCTGCCGTTCCGGTCGTCACGCATGAAGCGCTCACGCTCAAAGGTGCCGAAAAGATTGATAGCCGTCTCGTAAACGACATCGTATCCGCGTCTGATTAGCCGTGCGGCTATCGCGGCGGAGAGATGGGTCTTTCCGAGTCCGGTCAGACCGTAGAGCAGCAGATTCTTCTTGTCGCCGCAGACGGTATCCGCATCGGTCGTGAATTCCTCTGCGTAGCTGCGGCAGATAGCAAGATTATTCTCCATTATTATGCGCCCATCGCCCGAAAAATGCGACAGATCAAAGCCGTCAAAGGTGCATCCGCGCAGCAGGTTTCCGATGCCGGAGCTCTCGTAGCCCGCCATTATCAGCTCCTCGCGCATGCATGAGCACATGCGGAGTCCGATACTGCCTCGGTCGGCACACTTTTTGCAGGCATAGCGCGGCTCGAGATAGTCGGCAGGATAGCCGTTTCGGGTCAGAAGCTCGGCGCGGGCACGGAGCAGACGCTCATTCTCTGCACGTATCTCGGCAAGCTCGGCGGCAGGGTCGGGTCTCGGCTCGCCCTCTCCGCGTGACATACCGCGAAAGACCGCAGAGCAGACGGCAGCAGAGCTGCGGCGCAGGGCGGTGTTTATCTCCCGCAGCTCGGGCAGCTGCGCCTCAAGCTCTGCGGTGCGCTCCTCCGCCTCCGCGACACGGTCGTCGTGACGGTGAGCAAACTCCTCTTTTATTCTGAGATAGTTTTCTCTGTTGTATGCCATTACGTCTGTACCTCTTTTTTGTTTTGGGGTAAATTCGGGGCTTGGGGGGAAGTGCTTAGACGGGGAATGTGGGGAAAGAATGCATGAATTCATGCAAAAATCAAGCTGAGAGTGCGAGTAAGGCGCGCAGCGAACAATGCTTCGCATGGTTCAAAAAATCAACAAAAAAGAAACGCGGTCACCGCTACGAATTCAGGTTAACCAAACCCTTAGCCGCTTTTCTTTGACCATACAGGCGCAAAGAAAAGCTAAGGAAAAGAAACGCCGCCCCCGTGATGTTTGGGGCTTTGTCCCAAACTCACGCATAAAGGCACCGCCTTTATGCGCCGCCCATTGAAAAGGCGGGCGAAACTTTTAATCCGCCTTCCACTTCAGTCCGTGCGCGTCGGCGGTGAAACCCTTACTCCGCAATCGTCACGCTGCTCTGCCCGAGAAAGACTCCCTATTTTAAAGCTTTGCGGGGGGTGTGGGGGCGCTTTCTCGAAAGCGTCCCCGCGCTCCTTAGTACTGAGCCTCGACCTTAACGCTTGCCTTGCCGGCGAGGGCGGAGTACGGGATAACATTGCCGTCGATGTACTGACCGTCAACTACGAGGCGGGACACGCGTGCGTCCTTGTTCGGAGCCTTGCCGACGTGTATTTCGAGCATAGTTCCGCGAACCTCGCGGCGGACATCGAAGCCGTTCCAATCGGAGGGCGTGCACGGGTCGACAACAACGCCGTTATAATCGGGACGAATACCGAGGATATACTGAGTTGCCGCGAGGTACATCCAAGATGCGGTACCCGTGAGCCACGAGTTAGAGCCTGCGCCGAAGCGCTCATGCGTCTTTCCGAGCATTGCGGAAGCGTAGACATACGGCTCAATCAGGCACTGATCCGCCTTATCGTTGCGTACCGGCGGGAGCGATGCGTGATAGATCTCAAACGCCTCATCGCCGCGGCGGAGCAGCGTTTCCGCGATAACAGCCCATGTATTTGCATGGAAGAACACTCCGCCGTTCTCCTTAACGCCGGACTTGAGTCCGAAGTATGCGCGCTTAGAGAAGTCGCGGTAGGAGGTGGCGGGACCGTGCGAGCAGATACCGAACTCGCACATAAGGTACTTCATAACATTATCAAATGCCTTCTCGCCCTGCTCCTGACTCGGCAGGCGGGAGAGGACTGCCCACGACTGCGGGTTAAGGAATATCTTATTCTCTCTGTCCTCGTCTGTTCCGACCTTAAAGCCGTCGTCATCGAAGGCGCGCAGGAACCAGCCGCCGTCCCAGAGCTGAGCGAACACCGAACGGCACCAAGCGTAATATTCATCCGCCCACGCCTTATTCTCGGTCTCACCGAGTGCGTCGAAGAGCAGACCGAGCTCGTATGCAGCGTGTGCAGCCTGGAAGAATACGAAGGTCGATTCAGCCTTTCTCTTCTTTCTGCTTATCCAGCTGAGCGAATCGTTCCAGTCGGTGCCGAGAAAGAGCGGAATGCCGTGATCGCCGACATGCTCGCGCGTGAAGCGCAGTCCGCGCATAAGATGCTCGCGAACGGTAGCCTCGCCGCCGTCCTCAAACGGAACCATCTCATCGAGGAACGCGCTGTCGCCCGTCTCGCGGATGTATGTGCAGACAGAGAATATCGACCAGAGATGGTCATCCGAGCGTCCGCCGCCCTCGGCTCTGCCCGTACTCGGGAAGTAAACGCATCTTGCGTCGCCCGCGCTGAGCTGAATGCCGAGCAGCAGCTTGATGCGCTCCTTGCACTCCTCGGGGCAGGCGTACATTGCGCCGAGAACGTCCTGCATGCTGTCACGGAAGCCGAAGCCGCGGGTCACTCCGCGCTCGTAGTACGAGATAAAGCGCGACCAGTTGAAGGTCATACGGCACTCATAGGGGTGCCAGACGTTGAGCATGGTATTCATCTCGGGGCAGGGGGTGGAGACCTGCTGACGCGCGAGTATTCTATCCCACTTTGCGCGCACTGCGGCGAGATCACGCTCGGCTGTTGCGAGGTCGGTCGCCTCGTTTGCGAGTGTGGGAACGGCACCGACGCTCGGCGCATCGCCTATTGCATAGATAAACTCCTTCTCCTCACCGGGCCCAAGAGTTATCTCGCAGCAGATGCTGCCGCAAACGTAGTCGGCGTTGACATCGGTCGATGTGAGGCTGCCGCGCTCAACACCGATAGGATTGGACTCGTCGCGATAATCGCCGAGGAACGCGCGGCGCTGACACTCATATCCGACAGCGGGCAGCGACGAGGTCATAAAGGTATACTGACGCTCATAGTCCGAGAGCTCGTTCGACGGATCATAGATTAACGAGCCGTCCTTCCAGTAGCAGTCGCTGAAGTATCTCGACCACTCCTGAAGCATGTCGGTCATTGCGTCATAGAAAGAAAACTCCATGTAGCTGAAGGTGCGGAGCGTTCTCGGGCGGTCGGAATCGTTGCGGACCGCCGCTTTCCAGACCTCGTAATTTTTGCCGTCGGGGATGAAGTAGGTAACGCACGAGGAAATATCCGCATACTTGCCCTTGATGGTGGTATAGCCCATGCCGTGACGGCACTCATACTCCTGCATATCGCGCATAACGGGCTGCCAGGATGCCGACCAGTACTCGCCGCTGTCCATATCGCGAAGATAGAGATAATGACCGGGACGGTCCATCGGAACGCCGCTGTGATTGTACTTTGTAATGCGGTGGCTGCCGGGATCGCTGTCAAAAACGAGTCCGCCCGCGTTGTTTGAAATCATACCGCTGAACTTTCCGTTTCCGAGATAGTTCATCCACGGCGACGGGGTGTCGGGTCGGGTGATGACATATTCCTTGTTCTTGTCGTCAAAATAGCCGTAATTCATTTTCGGAGAATTCCTTCCTTGATTTAATTGCTTTTTGCGTTAATTCATGCACGGCAATGTCGGCAATGCCGCTCACTGCCCTTTTTCCTTTTTCGCGTCGTGATCCGCAGTCTGCGTTCCCGAGTCGGACGAGCGAGCCGCAGAGCCGCCGTCGCCGGTCGCTTTCTTTCCCGAGCGGCGAAGCGCATCGTAGCTTCGCGCGAGCGCAAGCTCTACAAAGCGGTCGGTATCAAAGCTGTCCGCGCCGTTCTGTGCCGCGCCCGATGCTCCATGCGCGCTGCGGACTGCGCCCGTCTTTGACGCGCCTCCCACCGATGTCAGGCGCTTTCGCTCGTATTCGTCGAGCTTTTCTATGCTGCACAGTCCCGCCATGTACCAGGATTCGAGCACTCTCGACATATATGCGAGTGAATACTTACCCGTGTTCTCCACAGTCTGTTCATACGCGCGAACGACCACCTCCTCGGGCAGCCTCCACTCATGCAGCCACTTGGCAAACTCCTGCCGCTCCTTTGCGGTCAGCGCGCGGCTGCCGAGTCCGAACAGCGAGCGCAGATGCGCCTCCTCGCGTTCCTTTTCTTCTTTTTTCTTTATGTACTCCTCGAGCTTTGCAGCACTGTCGATGCCTTCATCATAGAGGTTGTACGCCGTCTTTTCAACATAGCCTACCGCCCGTTTTCCGCGGTGAGCACAGTAGGTGAACAGCGCGAGAATGTGCTCTATGTCCAGTCCGAGATACTCGTACAGACCGACGACCTTTGCCGCCTCCGCCTGCGTGAATATCCTGCCTACAATGCCCTGACAGGTATCAATGAGTTTGCGCAGCTCTCCGCCGTGAGCGTCGGTAAGCGCCGCCAGCTCCTCGCCCGAATACTGCGGACGCTGCTCAAATCGCGAAGCCCCGCCCTCGCCGACGGGCGCAGGCGCGGCAGTCGATGCCGCATTGCCGATAGGAGCACCGGCATTGTTTGCCGCAATGCCGGAATGCCCTGCACCTGATTTTTTTACAACAGTGTCCGCGCCGCCGGCAGCCGAGCCGGAATTATTCGCGGCGATTCCCGCATTGCCCGCAGAAGCGCTTACACCGGGAGCACCCGACTCATTCTCCGCAGCGCTCGGATCACCCGCAGCGGCTGTATTGTCGGCAGTATTGCAAACCGAGATAACACCGAGCTCACGCCAAAATTCGATAGAAGAAAGCACCTTTTTCTGCGTGCAGCCTATCCGTTTCGCAAGTACGGGAATATTTCCCGCTGCCGACGGGTCGGCGCATAGGTGCATAAGGACGAGCAGATCCGCCCTCTCCGCATCGCGCTCTCCGAGCGCTCTCGCGGGAATGGCGCAGACCGCGTCCCCGTAGCTGATTTTTATCTCCATTGCTTAATCTATGCCGCCTTTCCGTCCGCCTCGAACGGGCGAATCATCGTCGTTTGTGTTCTTGTTGCCGCTATGCCGATCGGCATCAGCCTCCGATGCACCGACCGTCGGCCTTTCGCCGTCCGCATCGGCCATATCGCCCGCAGTTATCTCACAGCAGAGCGACAGCAGAGCGTCGGTAAAGTTGACATCGAGCACCGATATGCCCTCCGGAGTTATCGGTTCACCGGTGAAATTCCATATTCCCCTGACTCCCGAGGCCGCAAGCGCAGCAGCCGCCTCCGCCGCCTCGCCACGCTCGCAGCAGAGCAGCGCGACAGAGACCGGATCGCCCTCCGCACACTGCCGCTCGCAGTAGTGCGACGCACGCGCATAGGTCGGCATACAGTCCTCGGGCAGGGGCATTTTTTTCATCAGAGACAAATCGCCGCGCAGCTCGGATGCGGAAAGGTCTCCGCCGTCGGTAAACGCCGCACGCAAGCGCACTCCGCGCGCGGTAAAGCACTCATCCGAGGCAAGCATCAGCGCAAAGCGCAGATCACGGCAAACAACTATCGCGCCGTAGTTCATCGGTATTCCGATGCGCGCGCCCACCGCACTGTACAGATCCTTTACATTGTAGCCGTAGCCCTGAGTTCCGACTCCGCCGAGATAGGAAAAGTCCTGCCGCACCTGCGACGGTGTAAGCAGCATCCTCCGCGCAAGCTCGCCCGAGCTTGTCCTCAGCTTATCCTCTCCTATCATTCCGCGCAGCACCCGATAGTATCGCGGCAGCCGCGCAGAGACCTGCGGAGGGAGCGATTTTTTCCTTGTATTCAAATGTCTCCCCCTCCTGTCGTGATAGAGCTCGGTACAGTTTAAAGCATGCTCTCAGTCCGAGCTTTTTGTCTTTTCGAGCACATTTTCGGTCTGCGCTTTTTGGGTCTGCGCTTTTGAGCCTTCCCTTATTTTAGATTGTCCTTAACGTAGGTGGCGAATTCTTCACACGTTGCCCCATCCGCTCTTCCCGTAATAACGAGCTTGCGCTCATGGAGCATACAGAGGTCAAGCGCATTTTCAAGACGCTGAGCGTGCTTCTGATATCCGATATGTGAGAGCAGCATTACCGTCGCACGGAGCATGGAGCAGGGATCTGCGTACTTGCCGCGTCCCTCCGCTATCATGCGGGGAGCGGAGCCGTGAATAGCCTCGAACATCGCATACTTGCCGCCGATATTTGCGGAGCCTGCGGTGCCGACACCGCCCTGAAATTCCGCAGCCTCGTCGGTGATGATATCGCCGTAGAGGTTAGGCAGAATGAACACGCGGAAATCGCGGCGGCGCTTCTCGTCGACGAGCTTTGCCGTTGCGATGTCGATGTACCACTCATCGGTGGTTATCTCGGGATAATCCTTGGCTATCTCACGGCAAATGTTGAGGAATTTTCCGTCGGTGGTCTTGATAACATTCGCCTTTGTAACGACCGAAACTCTGCCCTTCTCGTTTGCTCTCGCGTACTCGAACGCGCGGCGCGCGATGCGGCGGGTGCCCTCGGTGGTTGTAACGCAGAAGTCTATCGCGAGATCGTCGGTCACATGCTGTCCCTGTGAGCCTACGGCATAGCTGCCCTCGGTATTTTCACGGAAGAAGGTCCAGTCGATGCCCTGCTCGGGTACGCGGACGGGGCGGACGTTTGCATACAGGTCAAGCGCCTTGCGCATTGCAACGTTCGCACTCTCGATGTTTGGCATGCCGTCGCCTGCGTTCGGTGTGGTGGTCGGTCCCTTGAGGATAACGTCGCACGCCTTAAGCGCCTCGAGCGTATCGTCGGGAATCGCCTTGCCGCACGCAATGCGGTTCTCGATAGTCAGTCCCTCGATGTCGCGCAGCTCGACCTTGCCGGCACGTATCTCAGCCTCGAGCAGGTACTCGAGAATGTCGCGCGCCGCGCCGCAGATGATCGGACCTATGCCGTCTCCGCCGCATACGCCGATAACTACCTTGTCGAGCCGTGTAAAGTCCTTCTCGCTCTTATCAGCTTCCATGCGATCAACTCGCGCAAGCTGCTCGCGCAGGAGCTGCTCGTATTTTTCTGCTGCTGCTTTGATTTCTGCCTCGTATCTCATTTGTTTTCCTTTCGTTTGGGGAGTTTTTATTTATGAATAATGAAGTGCCCGCAGGGGACCTCATGTTTTCAACGATTTTTTGGTTTTTCATGCCGCGCGGCGGGGAGGTGGTATGCAACCGGCAAAAGAAGCGTCGCTGTCACTGCGAATTCAGGTGAATCAGAGCCTTAGCCGCTTTTCTTTGATTGCGCAAGACGCAGCGAACAACGCGAGATGTTGCTCAAAAGTTAAGAACATAAACGCTGTTATCACTACGAATTCAATCAAACCAGAGCCTTAGCCACTTTTTCTTTGTGCGAGCGGAGGCGACGTTGAATCGCATAGCGATTTCAACATGAAGTTTTTCTTTGCCGTCATGGGCGGCAATCTTGCTCCGCAAGACCGCAAAACTTCACGCGAACATCGCAAAGCGTTGTTCCAAAGCTCCAAAAGAAACGCCGATTCTCAGGGCGTTGCCCCACACCCCGTGATGTTTGGGGTTTCACCCCAAACTCATGCATAAAGGCAATGCCTTTATGCGCTACCCATTGAAAAGGTCGACAAAACTTTTAATCTGCTTGCTGCCTCAGCCCGTGCGCGTTTGCGAGTGAGATCTTTGCTCCGCAATCGTCTCGCTGCTCTGCCCGAGAAAGACTCCCTTTTTAAAAGTTTTCGCCAGGCCTTTTTCAAAAGGCCGCGTTCCCCTCGCCCGCGTTCCCGCGTACCCCGCGTCCCTCCGCGTCCCACGCTACTCCGTAGCGCGGGCGGCGAGGGTCAGGTCGGCGCGGTTGCCCGCGAGGTATTCGTAATACGCCTGAGCGCCGACCATGGCGGCGTTATCGCCGCAGAGGTGACGCGGAGCCATGCAGAGCCTCAGTCCGTGCTTCTCGCAGTATTCCGAAAGCTCGGCACGCAGGTGCGAATTTGCGGCAACGCCGCCCGCGAGCACGACGGTATCGCGCCCCGTGAGCTGCACGGCTTCGCCGACCCGACGAACGAGCGATGAGGTGACCGATCGGGTCAGTGCGGCGGCAACATTCTCACGCACCACCGTATCGCCGCGCTGCGAGGCGGTATTGAGATAGTTGATGACCGCAGTTTTCAGCCCGCTGAACGACAGATCGAGCGTGTCGCCCGCTATCGCCGCAGACGGGAAATGAATAGCATCGGGATCACCGAGCGAGGCGAGCTTATCAATCTCCGCGCCTCCGGGGTACGGTATGCCCATCACCCGCGCGACCTTATCAAACGCCTCACCCGCCGCGTCGTCACGCGTTCTGCCGACTACCTCAAATTCGGTATAGTCACGCACATCGCTGAGCGACGTATGCCCGCCGGAGACGGTCAGTGCGAGGAACGGAGGTCTGAGATCGGGATGTCCGAGGTACGCCGCCGCCGCATGGGCATGGGTATGATTGACCGCAACGAGCGGCTTGCCGTAGGCATATGCAAGACTCTTGGCAAAGTTCACTCCGACAAAGAGCGAGCCTATAAGCCCCGGATATGCGGTAACGCCGACAAGCTCGACCTGCTCCGGTGTGCAGCCCGCCTCGTCGAACGCCGCATAGCAGAGACTCGATATCGCCTCTATATGCGCACGGCTCGCTATCTCGGGCACGACCCCTCCGTACAGCTTATGCGTCTCGGTCTGAGACGCGGTACGGCAGGAGAGTATTTTGCGCTCCCGCTCGCCCATTCGGACGAGAGCAACGCTTGTATCGTCACACGACGATTCGACTGCAAGGATCAGCATGCCTTGTTTCTTCCTTCTGTTTTTCTGTCAAATACTTTTATTCTTCTATTCTTCTGATATCTGATATATGTTCGCGGCGTGCGTTAAAGCCGCAGCTCACATACAATCTGACAAATAACGCATTCGCACCAAGCTTATGCCGCATGCTCCGATGAGTCACAAGTAATAAACAATAGAAGCTCAGCCCGATGCACGGTCCCGCTCGTCCGAAAGATCGAGCACCATGACCGCCGCATCCTCGGTCGGCGCAGAATAATACTTCTTCCTCACACCGCAAGCGACAAAGCCGCAGCTTGCGTACATCGACTGTGCCGCCGAATTTGACACTCTGACCTCGAGAAAAATGCGCTCTGTGCCCGCATCCCGCAGGTATGCAAGTCCCGCGCCAAGCAGCGCCGTGCCTATGCCGCCGCGCCTATGCTCCGGCAGCACCGCGATATCGAGCAGCTCGCCCTCATCCGATGCCGCGCGAACGGCACAAAATCCGACAGCCGAGCCGCCGCTGCGCGCAATATAGAAAGCGCATCCGCGTTCGCCGAGCATCGATGCAAAGGTCACCTCGCTCCACGGCGAGGAAAAGCATCTCTCGGCAATGCCGTGCAGCAAAGCCGCGTCGGTCGGAGCTGCCGGTTCAATACACAGCTCGCCCGAAATTCGGAGATCCGCCGCCGTCACGGCAGCAGAGTCCCGATGCCCTCGGTTATCGCAGCGAGACAACGGCGATAGGTCTCATCATCGCTGCCGTACGGATCGGGAATGTCGCAGGGCATTGAGGTAATTTTCTCCGCGTATAGCGGAAACGCCGTTATGAGTGCAAACGCATGCGAGGCGCTGATCCCGACTACAAGATCGGCTCGTTTGAGCGTTTCTTCATCTATCTGAGCGGCGTGATGCTGCTGCCACGGATTATCCGCCGTGCTCTCTATTCCTGCATCTATCAGCGCATGACGCGCTCCCTCGCTCATCGGCGCACCGACGGTCGCGGCAAGCCCGCGCGATATCGCGCGTATCGGATGCTCGTCGGTCCTGCGGGAGTTTACCACCGCCGCCGCCATCGGACTGCGGCAGGTATTGCCGGTGCATACAAAGCAGATAAGGCGCTCTGTTTTCTCGCCGTCGACCGACTCTTTTTCCGGCTCGGTCTCGCCTGCTGTTCCGCCGGCAGCCGCAGCTTCGCGCATTGCCTGCTCCGCACTCTCGACGGCGGACAGCTCCTTTTCTTCTGTTGCGTTCATATTATCGCTTCCTGTTCTCTGGTGTAAAAATGAATAATAGTGCAAGACTTAGATTCGACGCGTGAAAGCCTCCCCTGTGTAAGGGGAGGGGGACCGCCGTAGGCGGTGGAGGGGCTGTTGGAAACTTAGGAATCTTTAATCAAACTTGGTTCGTGGCGTTTTTTATGCTATATAATGCAAAAGCCATTATGTTTGATATGGCATAAAAAACGCCACGAAATCATAATTTGGCTGCAGACTTTTCAGCCTCCAACAGCCCCTCCGTCACGGCAAGCCGTGCCACCTCCCCCTACACGGGGGAGGCTTTCACGCGCGAGCTTTCAGTGTGTATCATCAACCAAATTTACTTCAAATTCGTTATTTCGTTATCGTATGTCATCACTACGAATTTGGTTGAATCAGATTCTTTAGCCACTTTTTCTTTGTGCGAGCGGAGGCGACGTTGAATCGCATAGCGATTCAACATGAAGTTTTTCTTTGCTGTTACAAACGGCAATCTTGCTGCGCAAGAGCGCAAAACTTCACGCGAACAATGCAAGCATTGTTCAAAAAGTTAACAAAAAGAAACTCCGCCCTGCGTGGCTTTGCCCCGAACCCTGTGGTGTTTGGAGCGTAAGCTCCAAACTCATGCATAAAGGCTCCGCCTTTATGCGCCAC
>ENA-UONT01000976-UONT01000976.1-human-gut-metagenome-genome-assembly--contig:-CS20-NODE-976-length-27649-cov-38.282815_pt1 | contig 27649 bp, 26 predicted proteins | sample MGYA00242459_ERZ724006 | MGnify/ENA metagenome assembly ERZ724006 | reverse complement strand
GTAATCAGCAGCCCGCCGATCAATGTGACCGCCCACAGTGGAATAGAATCCCAAAAGCCTACGTTGTTGATGGCGTCGATCAACTCCTGTGGTAGTGTCACGCTGCTCATCCCGGAGCTGCCCGATTGGGTAATAATCGTAGACACCATGCCCTGCACGATAGAAAACACCGCCAGCATCAATTCCAGCCCATACGTCACCGCGCCTTTTGCCAGTGCAAAGCGGATAAACAGCTTTAGCGCGTGTTCCGGTTTCTTGACTTCTACAAAGCTGCCGCAGGTTTTCATAACGCCTACGGCAAAAAACAGCACCAGCAGCCCATAACCGATTGCCTGCAACGCGCCGTGGATGCCTGTCATAACGCCCCAGACCTGCCCGCCTTTGAATGTCTGCGGACTTTCGGTCAGCAGCGACCAGATTTCCGCCAGCTTGTCGTTCCATGTGGAGAGCGCGGCGTTCAGGTTCGACACGATCCATGACTCACCCACAGGGCATCACCGCCTTTCCTCTTGGTGCGGCCCTCACGCGGTGATGAGGTCGAGGATTTCTTTGGCGAACATGATAACCAGACCGCCCGCAAGCGTCAGGAAACCTTGGCTGCGCTGGCTGGGGTCGTGGCTCTGCAGGGATAGACCGACCTGCACAATGCCCCACCCCAGCAGGATAAGCCCCACCGCGCGGATCAGCGAAAAGATGAACGTGGAGAGATTTTCGACCACGACCAGCGGGTCATCTGCGGCAAACGCGGGCAGAGCAAAAATAATGCCGCACACCATGACGGCGTACAGCGCAAACAAATTGAGAGAAATTTTCACGGATTTTTTGTTATGATTCAGCTTCATGTAGACCTCCGAATTCTTTGTATGGTAGGCTTCATTTCTAGCGCCTCGGCGGGCAGAAAATCGTCCATATCCAGCAGTTCATAATTTTCGGGTGCGCCGGGCAGATCCTCCAGCGCATTGCCGGCGGCGGTATAGTCATAGGGAGCTGCGCCGCCGTCCTCGGTGTAGCGAATGTTCGGGTGCTTCAGCAGATTGTATTTCAAATCCACCACCGGGCGTTCCCCACGAATGAACAGAATGCATTTGCTGTTGTCCAGCAGCCGCACCTCGTCTGGGGTCATAAGGTCGCGCCCGGATTGCTGGTGGTTGATGCTGTAACTGCCGCTGCGGCCTTTGCTCTGGTTGTAGCTGGTGGTGGAGATGGTTTCCTTTCCCAGCAGTTCCGAAACATACTTGTGGGTTTCTTTTTCGGTGCCGCCGAGGTAGAGAAACTCGTCGCACAAACCGACGAGCGATTCCCAATCATCCTTGTACATAGCCTTTAACTGTGCCATGTTCTGCACGATGATGGAACAGAAAATTGCGCGGGAACGCATAGTTGCCAGCGCCGACAAGAATGTATCTTTTGGCAGTGACAGGTTTGCATACTCGTCCATAAGGCAATGCACAGGCACAGGCAAACGTCCTTTGTGTATGCGGTCGGCTTGGCGATACAGCGTTTGGATGAGTTGTGTGTAAATCATACCGACCAGATAGTTGAGGGATTTGTCCGAATCCGGGATGCAGCAGAACAGCGCAATTTTGCGCTCGCCCAATTCCTGCAAGTGCAGTTCGTCTGTCATCGTCAGCTTGGCGATGGACGGCAGATTGAATGCGGCCAAGCGTACACCCACACTGACGAGGATAGATTTCGCGGTCTTACCAGCCGCTTGTTTGAAAATGCGGTACTGCTTGCAGGCGATGCTGTCGGGTTCACGCATTTCCAAGCGCTCGAACAGGATATCCAGCGGGGATTGGTAGTTGTCATCATCCTCGTGGACTTCAGCAGCGGCGATCATTTCCATCACCATCGAGAAGTTTTGTTCTTCGGGCGGAGCCTCGTGCAGCAGGTACAGCATAAGGGCTTGGAGCAGGGCAGTTTCGGACTTTTCCCAGAAGGGGTCGCTGCTTTTTGAATGTGATGGCGTGGTATTTTGAATCAGATTTTCAATCAAGGTCAGCACTTCACGGTCATCATGCACATACACAAACGGGTTGTAACAGAACGATGCGGCAGGGTTTATGAGGTCAAAAACGATGACCTCATACCCCTTTTGCTTCAACAAATTCCCGGTCTTACGCAAAATTTCAGCCTTGGGATCTGTAATGACCATAGAGCAGGCACATTCCAGTACATTCGGTACGCCGTAGGTTCTGGTCTTGCCTGCACCGGAGCCGCCGACGATGAGAATATTAGTGTTGTGCTTGTGCTTATAGCCGTCAATGCCGATATGAAAATGTTGCGTCAGCAGCAGGTTCGACCCGTGCCTGTCCATGTAGAACTTATTCAGCCGAAACACATCGCCCCACGCCGCCGAGCCATGCTCCGCACCGGGGCGGGTGTTCTTCTGATCCGTCACGGCCACGATAACCACTACCGCATAAACCACCGTGAACACAAGCAAAAAGCGCGGGCTGTTGCTGACCCACGCCAACGCAAACGGCTCTGCCAGTGCGCTGTTCAGCGCATCCAGCAGAGCCGTTATTTTCATGCCCGGCTGCCAGCGGCAAGCCACCGCCAGTGCCGCCCACCATACAACGGGCAACGGCAGCAGCCAAACCCACCAAGGATTCTTTCTTCCCGGCGTGGTAGGCTACCTTTCTTCGCCGCGATAGGGCGGGCGTTTTGTACGCTCGGCATCCCATGCCTGACGTTTTCTCCACAACTTCGGCAAAACCACGGAAAAGTCCTGCGGCATACGTTCCGCCTTGATTTGCGGCAGATTTGCAAACAAATCGCTTTGCAGCGTTTTCCATGCAACCTTATCCGGCATATTTTGAGTATAGAATTCGTTGTAGCTGTACGCCAGCCCACTGGTATCTATGTAGTGCTTGACTTCCGTTCGCAGCATTTGTCGTTCCCATTCGGTTTCCGGCGCACGGTGGGGTGCAAGCTGTTCCTGCATAATTGCCTGATGTAAATCGGCAGACGATTTCAGCAGAGCCGGATACTTTCGGAATAACTTGGCGGCAATTGCTTCCTTTTCAAAATAGGTGTGCAGCTTCTGCCCTGCATAAGCATACCACGCCACATTCCCGCATCCCATCCACTCAGTATCTCGGAACGGAATGTTGAGTGCCGCGAGGTTATCGGGGTCAATCAGCGCCTGCCGATAGGCATCGTACCCCTGCATAATCAGCCAGTTACGGAAATCGGTAAATCTGTCATCCGAACTGCCGTCATTGATGATGCAGGCTGCTGCGACCATTCTGGGAAAGTTGGCTTTATTGCGATAGCTTTGCCATGCGCAATCAAAACCGAGCAGTTCATCCTGCGGCAATTTGATGAGTTCCGTGTAAAGGAACTGTTTCACGGACGCTTCATCCTGCATATCTGCTTGGGCGCGGACTCGGTCAATGATCGACCAGAATTTTTCCCATGTCATAGTCGGATTCACCAGATAAACAGCGGCGTGTGCGCGTGCAGCAGCCGGGTCAGTGCGTCATCCACGGCATCGGTGTAACCACCTTCGGCCAAGCGCTGGGTGCGCAGTTGGTTGAGAGCTGCTTTTGCCAGCCGATACTCTGCCGCCGTCAGCGTCAGTTTGCCGCCTGCAGGCAAATCGTTCACCCGCAGGATGAGCCGTCCGGTCACCTCGGTGCTGCCGCCGTTGGCACGCTGGCCGTAGTAGACATCGCCCAGCGCCCGGAGCAGGATGCTTTTGTTGGCACGGTCAAGTTTAACTTTACGTTCTGTCATTGTTTTTCACCATCCTTTGCTCACAGCATATCATAGAACTGCCGCAATAGCTATCCGTCATTTGAAAACAAACGGAAAACAATCAGCCGCGCTCCTGCTGGCGAGATTGCTTCTTGGCAGACGGCACGGCAACAGCGTATTCTGCGGCGAGCAGTTCGCGGGTCTGTACAGCCAGCGTGCGACTCAGACTGCGCAGCAGCCCACCACCAACGGTGTTCACATCCGACAGAAAGCCCCGCTGCTGTTCTTTGCCCAGATTGCCATACAAGGCAACCACGCGGTCGAAGTTGAAAGCGGTGGTGTCAAGCCCATACCGATGCGCGACCATGTAAGCGGCACAGTAACTCAGCGCAGCGTAGGCTTGGCGGTTGTAGGTGTAATCCTTGTGAAAATCTGCCTGTGCGCATTCCCGGACGATGGCGCACAGCGTCGTGCCTGCATCCATGCCGTTGCGGACATAAATCGTGCGGTTCTTGGGAACATACTGCGCTTGGATGCCGTCCGGCAGACTGTCCGAGATCTGAATCGGCACTGGGCTGCTCTCAATGGTCGCGGCGATCAGTTCATCCACTTGGTATTCGGCGGGCGGTGGCACAGGCCTGCCGCGCGTCTGGGTGATGTCGAACACCTTGCCAATATTATACCCGGAAGCCTTTCGGCCGTTATTCTCGTACACCTGCCCCACAATGGCCGTGTAACCTTCCTCACCGGTACGGATATGCCTTCCGGCATCCTTCCATTGCTGGAATGTGCGGGCGTCCGTGATGTCGGCGTTCTGGCCGGAGAGCAAAAGCTGGTTCGGCAGCGAGTTTCTGCTTTGCGACATGAAGTTGAGAAATTCCTGCAAGGCCGGGGCATCTGCCAGTACCTCACCCATGCGGGCATCCACCTGCACCCAAACCGCTTCGCGCTCTGCTTTCTTCATGGCGGCGTACTCTTCCTTGGAATACTGCGTTTCGGGCGCTGCGGTCTCGTTGAGATATTTGTTCAAGTCCATTTACAGTGTTTTCTCCTTTCTCTTGATTTTTACGGGCATCCTCGGCATTCGGTCTTTGGGCGGCTCAACCTTGCGGCGCAGGTAGGCGGTGATGTCGCTTAATTCCATGCGCACGCTGGGGCGCTCACCCTTGGCCCGAAGCTGATCGGCGCGCGGCGACGGCGAGTTTGCAAAAGATTTGCTGCTGTCGGAGAAAGGCTCGGACGGACTGGCGTTCTCCGAGCCCTGCGGAAAACCCATGTTGAACTTTTCCTCGTCTGCGCCGACCTCAAAATCTACCGCACCGTCCTCGGTCTGGACGCGCTCGGTTTCCGGAGCGGTTTCACCACGCTCCTGCTGCACAGTGTCGATAAGTTCTGCCGTGCCGGTGTCCACAATAGCCAGTTGCAGCTTATCGATGATGCGGTTGGCTTTGGAGGCATCATCCTGTAAAATGGCAATCTCAATGTGGTCGGGGTCCATCTTGTCACGGATGGGGCAAAACAGCAGACCATGCGCCTTGGCGGCGCGGGCAAAATCGTGCATACGGTCTTTGTCTACCGTGAAAAATTTCAGCGGCTTCTGCTCTTTCAGCAAACGGATTAGGTGCGTTTTGCCGTGGGTCTTTTTGCTGTCGTGCAGCACTGCCTGTGCGAAAATAAAGAAGTTTTTCGCAGCGGTGCCGGAGATGCGCAGGGCAAACTCTGCACCCTCCAGCGAGTAGCGGACGACCTGGTCTGCGGGTTCAGAGCCGTAATTCATCTGGCATCACCGGCCTTTTCTTTGGGCGAGGGCAAGCGGCTGAACGAGTCCACGCCGGGGATGAGGGCAAGACTGCGCCCGCAGTCCCAATTCATGTGGATTTGTCCGGCATCATCGATGAAATCAACGGTTCCCATAGAGCCGGGAGGCACGGCCATCTCATCTTCCATACAGCTGAGTTGCAGCCGCGTGCCGGGCGGGTACTTGCGGCGCAGGTGTTCGATGTAGTCTTTGTTGGGGTATTTCATAGGCATCCTTCCTTTCAAGATTATAGTGTCAATTCAATGTTAGGGCGGCGGTCACGCTCGTGTTCCTGTTCACGCTGTTGTTGTTCAGCACGGTCACGGCGAGCTTCGGTGAGGTGTTGCTGTACCTCTAGGGAGTGTTCCGCGATTTTGCGGCAGAGCCGTTCCTCTTGGCGAAGCTTTTTTAGGGCTGTGTTGACCGATTCATGCTGCGATTGTACATCATCGGTTTTGGGCAGTTGCTTACGCTTTGTCAGCAACTGCCTAATTTCTGTTTGCAGGGCTTGTCGGTGAGTTTCCAGCTGTGTCAGCGTATCAATATTGTTTCTGGACAGGAACTCCATCTGTCGGATGCGCTGGTCTAACTTGTAAGCTTCCTGCCGCACGGCATAGCTGGAGCGGCTCGGCTTGCGGGGCAGCGCGCCCAGTTCGTACAGGTAACGATAATACAGCGCCCGCAGGCCGGTCAACTTGCGGCGTGGCTTGCCGCTGCGCAGACGGCCATGCTGGATGGCGGGTGGCTTTTCCACATAAGGGCAGTATGTTTGTGGATACAGGATGCGCGTCTGGATGGCTTCGGGCGTATACCGCTTGCCCAGCGTTTTGAATCGAACAAAGCGCTCTTTTCCGGGTGGACGCAAAACGGGATACTTGCGCCCCATGCGGACTTCATAGCCATTGCGCTCCAGCGCGTTAAGAAACTGCCGCCATGTAAGGCTTCGTTGAATCGCTTCGTCCACATCCTGCCGAATAGCCGTGCGCCATGTGGGTTGGTTGTTTTCCTCAGCCCTCCACTTTTCATATTGCCGCTTTCCTCGCAGTGATTCCGGCGTTTCAATGATGGAAAGCCCATACTTTTGGCAGAGCGCGTCTGAAAGGGCGCGTACCTCAGTGTAGTAACTTTTACTGTTGCTGTGGTACTTCTTCCCATCCTCCAAGCTAACGGCGCTCCATACAATGTGGTTGTGGTAATGCTTAGTGTTCAAATGCGTTGTCACAATTGCTTGGTATTTCCCATGCAGTAGCTGCTCAGCAAACTCGACACCGATCTGGTGCGCCAGTTCTGGAGTTACCTCCCCTTCTGCAAAACTCTGGACAAGATGGTATCCCTGCACACCGGTTTCTTTGTGCCAGCGAAGCGTATTCAATCGCATATCTTCAAAGGCGCTGATGGTTGTGCAGCCCAGTCCTGTTTCAAAACAGGCTGATTCGGTTTTATCCCGGTTTGCCGCATAGTCCACAGCTTCTTCCAGAGATTTCGGTGTTGTTTTTTCTTTGTTCTGTACATAGTCCACTGTGCAATCAAGGCGGCGCACAGGGATCACGGATGTGTAAGCCATTTTTCATGGCGACTCCTTTACCAGTTTTCTTTTACTTCCCGCCAGACATCTTGGGTTAGCCGGGTCATTTCATCCACACTCCCCTGCCCCGCTGTTCCGGTACTGTTGGCACGGTGGGCAAGCTGATTTGCATTATTGCACAGCCCTGCCACCTTGCGGAGCAGATCGGCGTGGTGCGTGCAGGGGCGAGGATGGATTTCTTTGCCTGCAATGAGCGTGCGCAGATATTCTTCTCGGTTCAGACTGCTGGCCGCGACCTGCCGATTCAAAAACGAAAGTTCTTTTTCATCGACATGGAACGAAACAACAAATCTGCGTTTACGCACGGCGGGGGTTTGGGGCATCCCCAAAATGTGCGTCTGGTCGACCAGACGCTATGCTAGCAAAACACGACACCCCGCAAAACGGTTCATGACACAAGGTCGTCACCCTCCGAAACGGCTTTTTTCAAACCGTCCAAGGTCGTTACAATGCGGTTGTATTTCTGCGCCAAACCGATCTGCGCGTTGGTGGTCGCATCCTGATTGCGGCTGCAGACCACCAGCATCGGGCAGCGCAGTAGCTTATCCCGCACAATGGCGGTGTATTCACTGCGCTCCACGGCATCTTCCAGCACCAGATACTGGCTGTCCTGCAATTTGGGGCATACCGGCAGGTAGCCCAGCAGGTACACTTCACGGCAATAATTGCGCAGGTGTTTGGATGTCGCGCCCTCGCTGGCGCAGATAAAAGCCCAAGGTCGTTTCATTTTCGTGTTTCCTTTCTGAATTTCGGGAGTGAATCAGATTTGATTCACTTTTCGGTATCTCTTGCAAAATAGTGAATCAGTTCTGATTCACTTCGGATTCAAGGGCAGTTTTCAGCCGTTCGGCGCTGCGTTGGAAATAGGCGTCCGACATTTCGATGCCGACAGCCTCATAGCCTTCCTGCACAGCGGCCAGCACGGTGGTGCCCGCCCCGGCAAAGGGGTCAAGGATGCGCCCGCCCGGCTCGCAGATCTGCACCACATCCCGCATAAGCGGCAAGGGCTTTTCGGTGACATGGATGCGGTTCTGCGGGTTCGGGTATCGGAACACGCCCGGCAGACACCCAACATTTCTCTCAAGCGGCATTTTGCCGTTGGACCCCCACACAATGTACTCGGACTGCTGGCGAAAGCGTCCTTTCTGCGGGCGGCTGGCGACCTTATCCCACACCGCCACGCCGCGCCAGGTCCAGCCCGCCCATTGCAAAGCCAGCGTCATGGCGGGCAGCTGCCGCCAATCGATGAACAGGCAGACAGGCGCGCCGGGCTTGGCAATGCGGCGGGCATCCTGCAGCCATGCAGCTGTCCAGAACATCCAACTCAGCTGATCCATCTGGTCAGAGTCGAAGTCGGGCAGCGCTTTGTCCTTGCTCATGCTGCTGTACTTTTCGTTGGTGCTGCGGTTCTTGGTGGTCTGGCTGCTGCCGCCGCTGGCATAGGGCGGGTCGGTGATGATGGCATCGAAGCTGTTCGGTTCAAACTGGCGGATAATTTGCAGGGAATCCCCGTGCAGGATCGACCAGCGGTCACCGCCGCAGTGTTCGGGCATCCGAAAATCGAGGTTGAGAATGTTGAGCGTTTCGGGAGTGTTCGTCAAAGGCATCTTCCTTTCGTTTTATCGTTCAAAATCATGAGTACGGGGTTCTTTCGGGGGCGGGGTCCGGCTGGCTGTCTGTACAGAAACACGGTCATCTTCGAGTACAAAGCAGTCCTGCGTCCTGTTGTCGAGCTTGGTACCGGGCAGGACAACGGCATTTCCGCGGCAGACTACATTGCCGGAAATTTCGCCATAGATGCGGGCGCTGCCGTCAATGATCGGTGCGCACAGTGTCTGCTCATCCTGCCGAATCACGGCATAACCGCAGACACAGCTTTTTCCCGTGAGCAGTCCGCCGCAGACGATGGCATCATCCTGCACAGTGGCATTCCCCATTACGGTGGCGTTCTTTCCGACATAGGCGCAGCCCTTTGCAACGGCATGATCTGTAAGGACTGCATCCCCGCAGACAACTGCATTTTCACAGGCGATGGCATCCGCTGAAATCCATGCACGCCCCTCTTGGTCGAGGTTGTTATAGCTTTCCACATAGCCGCCGAGCATCCCGGCAAGGACATCCTCGGTCAGATCCGTCACCGCACGGATACGGTGCAGGTTGGGGTTGTCGGGATGGGCAATGTCGGTGATCTCGTATTTCTTCATCTGGCATCACCCCGGTCACGTTTGGGCGCGGGCGTGGGCGACAGTTCGGTTTCCACATACTCGGAAACGATGCTGAGTGCTTTCTGGTAGCTGTCGCAGGACATAACGCGGTCACGCATTTCTTTGGCTTTGTCACCTTGCCCGCTGCTTTTCAGCAGCCGGGATGCGCGACCCATGATGGCGAAAATGTTGCCGTCCTGCCCAATCAGCTGCATCTTGGGCTTCTTCGGGCGGTTCAGCAGTTTTTTGAACTCTGTCATATCCGGCACATCGCGTTTCAGTTCAAAATCGTGATCCTGCCAGAAATGGACATACAGCTTTCCGTCCCCAACCTCAATTTCGCGCTGCTCAAAGCCTTCGCCCCAGCCATCGCTGTACTGGCCGGAAATATATGCGCAGAACACAGCCTGTTCCTCAGCGGTAAGCGGCGCATCCGTATCGACCCACAGGGAGCCGACCAATTCACCGTTCACCTCGTCCACCGTGGGAACGGCGCGGACGACCTTGCGGCGGACGGAATCGTCCTCGCGGTAATATCGCATCAGGTCACCGTAAAAATCTTTGACATCCTCGTAGATGGCATCGCGGATAACATCGCGGTAGCCGGTCAGTTCTTTTCCGGTGTAAGGGATACCCTCGTATTCGCTGTAGTCATCGTCCAAATCCTCGGTATCGTTCGGGAAAAAGTCTGCGGTCAAGGGAGAATAAAATTTGATCTGCAAATTGCATCACCTCAATTTCTGCCGCACAGGTCATGTTCGATCTGCGCGGCATAGTAGTTTTCTATCGTCAGCGGCGCATTGTAGAGCGCCGCCAGTAAGTATTGCTTGATGTTTCGGATGCGGGGCGGGTTGTCCTTGAGGCAATCCAGAACATACTGAATGTGTTCCGCGTTCAATTTTAGGAATCGAGATTTTACTACTTCGGCAGGCATTTCCTCACCCGAAATGCGGATAGCCGCCCGTTTGGAACAAACCACATCCAGCATCAACTCCACCAGTTCATCCAATCGCATCGTATCCATCGGGTTATTCTGCGCCAAAATCGGATACTCGATATTTTTCAGCAGCAGGGCGCGGTACTCTGTCCGTTGGCCCGCCGCGCGGATAGGATTCGATGCGTTATTTGTTTCTTCTTTCTTTATTTCTTTAGTATTTAATTGTGCAGGATTTTCCTGTACAGGTTTTTCCCGTTTAGGCTCTGCCTGTTTTGGTTGGGCACACTTAGGCGCAGCTTCTGCGGGACCCTGTTCCGGGGGCTGCGGCTGCTCTAAAACCGTGTACTCCATACCGCGCATCTGACCGTTCTTGTCGCGGATGCGGCGGCGGATAATATACCCCGCCGCTTCTAACTCGCGCACGGTGGCACACACGCTGTCCACACCCTCTTTGCAGATGGAGGCCAGCCCGCGCGTGGTATAATCCCAATCTTCGGGCAGAGACAGCATCAAAGATAAAAGCCCCTTCGCCTTGAGCGAAAGAGCCTTGTTGCGCAGATGATGGTTGGACATAATGGTATAATTTTGCGTCTTTTGTACACGGAACACAGCCATAACGATTTACCTCCTGTTTATGCCCTGTAAGTGGGCGAACGATTTCTGACTTTCATGTTGATTTCTCTCTATCGGCAAGCCGCCGCGCGGTGGGCGGCAGTTCTTGCCATCAGGTTGTTTTTTGCCATATCAGCGTAATCTCCATTCTCGATGTCGGGCGGAAGGTCATGCACGGTGTAGCGGTCCGCATAAATTTTCCGGATGCCGATGCTCGCCATGCGCCCTTTGGCATCGTTGTCCAGCCGCAGTTCTATCGTGGTAATTTCCGGGTGCTGGCGCAGAAATTCTTGTAACGCCAGCGGCTCTTTGCCGGAGGACGAGACCCCGCCCAGTGACAGACGGTACTTGTCCGCAGCATCCCCGCAGAGCGTCATCTCGGCCATGGCATCTATGGCGGCTTCAAACACGGCCACGGTAGTGCCGGGCTGCATCGGCGGGATGCAGAATCCGTACTGCTTCTGACTGCCGGGAGCCTCGCGCTTGAACGGTTTCCCATAGTCATAAATACCGCGCAGAGCCGCATATTTCGGCACGCCCTGCGGGTCTTTGCCCAAGAAAACGCAGTTGTGATATTCTGCACTTTCGTACAGAATTTTTCTCTCAATGCAGTAGCGAATCGTGGGCAGTGAGATGCCGCGCCCCAGCAAATACCGCGTTACGCGGTCATTATTCAGCGCAGTGTTCGGCAGACGGAACGGCGGGCGCTCGCGCTCCACCGCTTCATGCTGCACGGGGATGTACATCGGGCTTTCCTCGCACAGCAGCTGCACCGCCTCTACGAACGGTACACCTTCCACATGAATCAAATATTTCAGCGCTGACTTGCCGCCGATGTCGCGGCTTTTCCAATGCCACACACTGGATTCGCCGTTTATCTTGAAGCTGTCATGCTCCGCAAGCTGGTACTCGCCCCGCGCACTGCTTTTCACCAGCGAATTGGGACGGTACCGCCGCAGAAACTCGATAGCCGTCATCTGATTGGCGGCATGGATCTGCTCTTTGCTGACGCGCGGCAATTACACAATGTAAGCGGCGAGGTCGCTCATGTGTTCAACATTTTCCCACGGAAAATCCTCGCGTCCGAAGTGACCGCCCGCCGCCGTGCGGCTGTACATGGGGTTCAGCAGGTTCAACTGCTTGATGATGCCCGCAGGGGTCAGGTCATACGCCTTGCGCACCGCTGCAGCCAAACAGTCATCCTCGCAAATGCCGGTGCCGAAGGTATTCACATCCACCATGACAGGCTCTTTTTCCCCGATGGCATACGCCAGCGTGACCTGACAGCGGTCGGCAAGATGGGCTGCAACCATGTTCTTGGCAATGTACCGCGCCATGTATGCGCCGCTGCGGTCCACCTTGGTGGCATCCTTGCCGCTGAACGCACCGCCGCCGTGGGGTGCAAATGTGCCGTAGCTGTCCACCATGAGCTTGCGCCCGGTCAAGCCGGTATCGGCATCCGGACCGCCCTGCACAAACTTACCGCTGGGGTTCAGGATGATTTCCGCATCATCGGCGGGCATACCGTCAAAGGCCAGCGGGAACACATACTCGTCCAGCAGATCCGCCAACTTATTGATGTCGGTGTCCTCCTTGTGCTGGACAGAAACGACCACCGTGGTGATGCGCACAGGCGTGTCACCGTTGTATTCCATCGTGACCTGCACCTTGCCGTCCGGGCCGATGTCGGGGATAACGCCGGTCATGCGGGAGATTTCCAACAGCGTTACAAGGCGCTGCGCCGCCACCACAGGCATCGGCAGGTATTCGGGCGTTTCGTTGCAGGCGTAGCCGACCATAACCCCCTGATCGCCCGCACCGAGGGTGTCCTCGTCCTCTCCCTCAGCCAATTCCGGCTCGACAGCGCCCGCAATGTCGGGGCTTTGGTCGTGGATGTAGCAGTCGATCTGATAATCTTTCGGGTCATAGCCGACATCGCGCAGGGTGTCGCGGACGATGTTGAACACGTCGGGTTTGGCCGAGGTCGTGATTTCTCCCGCCACAATGATGTGCCCGCGTGTCGCCATAACCTCACAGGCCACACGGCTGGCGGGGTCATGTTTTAAGCACTCGTCCAGCACGCTGTCGGCAATGAGGTCGCACAGCTTGTCGGGATGCCCTCGCATAACGGATTCGGCAGTGTAGAAACGGGGATGCTCGTTTTCCTGCATGGTTTCGGTATTTTCAAAAATGTCGTTCATAAGTTCTTCTCCTTGCTTATTGGATGATTTCGGACAAAGGAAAAAGCCCGCAGGCGGGCTGCGGGCTAGGATGGTAGTATTCATATCAGCGCTCCGGGGATTCTTTTGTTTTGGGCGGTGGAGCCATAACACGGGAATATTCTTCCGGCGTGGTGTGTTCCACACACAGGGTCTTGCCCAGCAGGAAAAACAGCTGCGGATCATGGTACAGTTCCTCGTAGCGCTTCATCTGCTGCGGGGTAAGGTCGGTAAAGTCATCGCGGGTCAGACCGCAGACAAAAAACGTGCCGTGGATGATGTCATAGTCGCCCAGCATACGGTTCAGCGGCAGGTTTTCTGCAATGCCGTTGTCATTACAGACGATGCAGGCGCTATCCCGCCAAGGGTACACGGCCTCGATGGTGCCGCCGACAACCGCCTGCTCGGCTTCAAGGGTGTGCTCAATGTCTGCTTCGCGGGGGTATTTTCCGGGTTCAACGATCAGCACTTTCATCGGCATCCTCCTTATCAGAAGTTTCTTTCAGCGCATTTTTCCGCATAACGGTCAGCAGCACGATACCTGTCGCAGATGCAAGAGACACGACCACAATGGCCAGCAGCGGGAAACCATCTCCTGTCTGCGGGAGGGTCTGCACCTTATACGGCGTAGGCGCAGGTGTAGGCGCAGGGGATGCAGCGGGCGTCGGCTGCGGTGTTGGTGCCGGGGTTGGTGTGGGCGTGTCCTCGCGGGGCGTGGCCTCGTCTATCATCTGAATCAGGCGTTTGTCGGCGCGCACCCATTCTACATCGGCATTTTCGCGGACGAACAGAGAAATCCCATCACCCACAAATTCCAACTTGAACTGCACCGTTTCGGCAATTTCAAAGCCAGCCGGGGCGGCATCTTCGGTTAGAGTGTAGATGTACTCTTTGGTTTCACCTGACAGCTTGATAAATGCATCCGAAACGGGAACACGGTGAGTTTTGTAGTCGGTTATCCAAGTGTCAATAACTTCGCCGTCTGCATCGCGGATCGTCAGCGTAGCGCCCGGCAGCAGATTGCCTGCAATGTCGGTCTTGTCGATATCCAGCACCGGCGCGTCCTGCATGACAATGGTTGATCCATTCATTTTCGACCAGTCATCGTCCGTTTTCACATACACCTCATTGACCTGCTCTGTACCATCCTGCACCAGCTTGAACACGATGCTTTCGGCTTCGGCGTAGCCATCCGGGGCGCGTTTTTCCGTCAGGGTGTATTCCTTTTCCAGTTCCAACCCGCGCACGGTGTGCGGCACTTTGCCGGAGGTCCAACCCTCGACCAAATTGCCGTCAGTATCACGGATTTCCAGCTTCGCACCGGGCAGTTCCTTTCCGTTGGTGATGTCCTGCTTGGAAATGTCCACACTGGTGCGCAGGTTGGTGTTTGTACCGTCCACGACCTGCCACGCGATTTGCTGACCCTCGTAGGTGAACTCTACATCCATAGGGGTGCTGTCCAGCAGGTAACCCGCAGGGGCGGTGATTTCCACAATGCGGTATCTGCCGCTGTTCTCGCGGCTGGTGCTTCGCGGACCTGTAGGGTCAATGTAATATTCTCCGCGAATCGGCACGTCCACATCAAACCAAGTAAAGCCGCTGGCGTTGGTTGTGCTACTGGTGGCCAGCTTTGTACCGGCGTCCAGCAGCTTTGTACCGTCCGCGGAATAAATGTCATCCACGGTGTAGAGTTCATACACCGCGCCGGGCAGATAGGTCAGCGCCTCTCGGTCCTGCTTGTAAATGCCTACACCGACTTTACCGACTTTATCGCCGGGCTTTTCGGGAACAGGCAGCACACGGGCATTTTCAAACACAAGTATCTGCCCATTCTTGTGGACATCCGAGGCATCCTTGACATTCACAATGCTGTACGAACATTTCTTGTCGCCGTCCTGCTCGTGGCTGACAATAGTTTTTGCCAGCACAATGTCATTTTTCTGGTTGTCCCAGCCAAATTCCACAGTGTAGCTCTGCTGGGTCAGCACAAAACCATACGGCGCTTGAACCTCGGTAATGGTGTACTTGCCCAGCGGCAGGGTAACGGTGATTTTGCCTTTGGTGCCATCATGGGTAATTTTCAAGAAATCATAGGTTGCCTGCGTGCGGGTGGGACTGAATTTCACTTCATCCACCTGCCCCTCCGCGCCGGTGGTAACAGTTGCCACCAAATCGCCGGATTTGTACCAGTAGGTGCCTTGGCGGTCGGGTGTGGCAATGTCGGCTGCAGCGTGGATTTCGTACACCGCGCCCGCAAGGTCGTCCTGCGTGTAGATGAACTGTCCATCTTGGTAGTCGGTCAGCACATTGCCCAGCTTACGAATGGTAAGCTGACCGAGCGTTTCGTGGTTGCAGTATTTCTCGGTAACGATGTACTCATCCATGTCGTTGGTAGCATTACCCACGACCTGCCAGACGCGGTCGGACTTGATTTCAAATTCTACCGAGTAGGCAGGATCGTTATAGTATCCTTCCGGACCTTGCAGTTCCTCAATCAGGTATCTGCCCAGCGGCAGTTTTTCGGGTGTTTTCATAAGCCCGTCTGCATCGGTGTAGAACACATCCGTTTTCTTGGTGGCGCTGCCGCTGGCTGGGTCGATCATGGAAATGCGGGTCTTGCGGTCTTTTTCGTCCAGCCGATACAGCGCAAAGGCTGTGTTGACGATTTTGACCGCCCTACCGGTTTCGGTGTCGGTCTTGATGAGCTGCAAGTACCCCTCCAATTCCTCATCCAGCACATTAAAAGTCATATAATCGTTGCTGGCGGTGGTGACACTGCCCGCCGGAACCGTAAATCGGCTCTGCGGGCTGTTGGCGTCCACCGTCACGATGAACGGATCGCACTGGAACACATCCTTGGGGATGGTGGTTTCTACGACAAGGTATTGCCCATAGGGCAGCCCCTCAACGCGGAAGATGCCCTCATCGTTCGTGAACATTTCTCCCAGCCTATACTCGGCGGGCTGATCCGTGGGCATCCAGCCGTTGCCCCTGCCGTTGGCGTAGTCGCCGTCTGCGGTCAAGGTCGCGTTATAGGCGTTGACCGTATCGGTGTTGCCCTCGAACATATTGGCGATGGCTTGTCCCTCGGCGGTGAAATCGTATTTTAGTGTTGCGTTATCGTAGTTGTCCTTGCGGTAGGCGTCCAAAATGCTTTGTGCATTGTAGCTGCCATCCGGGTTCTGCTTGAACTGCGCCGTCTTGCTCAGTTTAGAGATGCGGTAAACGGTGAAGCCCGCACCCTCTAATTTCAGTGCCGGGCTTGGCTGACCGGTGGTCGAAACCAACTTTTGCAAACTAAAGCCGGATTTCAGCACTTCATCTTGGCTTTCCTGCTCGGCGTGGATGTGGTAGGTGGATTCATCTGCATAGGTCAGCGTTTTGTAATGATTGACCTCATCGCAGAGGTAGCCTTTGGCATAAGACAGATAGTATCCATCCCACGCCTTGCTGCCGTTCAGCTTGCGGCTCTCGGCCACAGCAGAATACTGATTTTTGTAGATGTAATCGGTATATTCATTATTCTTCCGAGCTAAATTGCTATACTTGCCTGTGCGTTCGAGCTTTTTGTTCAAAAGCGGATACTTCCCGGTAACATACAGCTTGCCGTTTCCGTCAATGGGCAGCACCAGCCCTGTGGCGCGTTCCACAAGGTAATATCTGCCCATATACAGGTTTGCAAACGCCAGCTTTCCGTCTGTGATTTTCGCAGAGGCTACCAGCCGGTCTTTCTGCAAGATGGGCAGGTAATCGGTATCCCAGCCGCCGTTGGTTAAAACAGTCGTGTGCCAAATGGGTGCGCCGTTGGCATCGATGATTTTGGAGTAATCCACCACACCCGAAACGCCGTCCGGATGTTCAATGGTGTCTGCGGCGTACAGATCGTACACAGCACCTTCCAGCGTGGTGTCGCCGTTGCTGCCCGCAGCCAGATACCGCGCGGCATCCAGATCAACTTTTGTCAGCAGAATATTGCCGAGGACACGGTCGTTCTGCATCTTGTCGGCATTGGCGTGCATGGTGTAGGAATCTTCGTTTCCGGCAATGCCCGTGGGGTCTGTGGCGTAGGTCTTATCTGCATTGCGGCTGCCAAAAGTGATGGTTACGATGCCCTCGCCGGTGTCGATGAGCGTGCCGCCGCTGTTGGTCGTAGTAATGTCGGCGCTATAATCGGCGTTGCCCAGCCAAATCGTATGACCGTCCAACGCTTTCGTGATTTCAAAGGCATACGCCCGCTTACCCAGCACAGAGCCTGCCGTGCCGGGTTTGGTTACATCCGTCCAATCGCCATAGTACCCGCTGGGAGCACGACTTTCCACAATGACGAACTTGCCCTCATTGCGCTGGGTATAGAACAAATCGTCCGAACCGCCTGCATAGTCACTGTGGTTGATGACCTTGTAAGTGCCATCTGCTTGGCGTTCAACCTTGTACCGGTTGTATCCGCCAAACGGGATATAGCACTGCCGAACGGTATCCCACTCGAAAATCTCAAACTCGGCATCGCCCTTGATGCGCTGCTTGGTTTCGCTGTCGATTTTGTCGATGCTGACTTTTACCGACCACTCATCGTTTTTCATTGGGTAATCGTTCGAACTGTTGGCAGGAACGGTAATGGTCTGGTGGCTGCCCAGCGCACCGGGTGTAGAATCGAAGCCATGCGGGATAGTGATCTCATCGTAGCTGAATGTAATATTGGCAAGCTGCGCCCGCGCCGAGGCAATAGCGGCATCTACCATGCCCTGTGCTTCGTTCTGCAGCTGCCCGATGGCTGCATTCTTGGCGGCTTCGGCAGCGGCATCCGCTTCGGCTTGGCTGGCGAACGGTCCTTCCTGCCCGGAAAGCGTACTGGTGCTGGTCTTGGATACCTCGTAATGCACCGTCCATGTGGCAGAACCGTCGCCACCGTTGAGGTGAAAACTGTCATCCTGTGTGTGACCGCTTGTGGTAATGGTCTGCGCTCCGGTAGGACTCATCTGCCAGCTGCCGCCGTCCACGCTGCCGCCGGTCCGGCTGGGCGTGACGGTAATGACCGCGCCGTCCACCTTTTCCAGCGTGTTCAGCTGGTACTTGTCAGTGTTGACAGTGAATGTCAGATCAAAGCTGCCGCCGGCAGTCTGGGCGGGAGCTGTCCATGCAGCGGAATAGTACTTCGGTTCCGGAACACTCGGCACATCCGGGATCTCAATGCCGCCCGCAATTTCTTCACCGACCAGTGCCACAATCTGCCACGCATACCCTGCGGGCGGGTTATAGATGTAGGTGTAGTAGCCGTTTTCCCCGGACTGTGCATCTGTACCGTTTACCAGTTCTTCTGCAGCAGCAATATAGGTCTGCGCCGCGTAGCTGTCGGGATAGTTTTCCATGATCCACTGCTGGGTTTCATCGTAAAGACTGCCAAGGATGTCCGGCTGTTCTTCACAGCCTTCAGGATCACCTTCAAGGCTTGCCACAACAGGACGGTCATCCAGCATATCCAGACTCAGCTGACCAAGACCGCCCCAGATGTTGACCTGATTTGCATAGTGGTTGCCCGGCGTATACTGGCCGGGTTCAAGGCGGGACACATGAGAGAAGCTGTAGGTGGGGCAGCCCTTGGGCTGGCCGTTCAGGCCGTGGCTGCAGCAGTAGGCTTCCTGACCGTTGAACCAAATCAGCCATGTGCCGCCCTCCTTGGCAATACTGGTGATTTTGCCGGTGGCATACGGCGGAGTCGGTCCTGCAGCATAGGCGGCAATGCCGTCATCGCCGGTGTCGGCATACATCTGTGTGGGTGCAGCATCCTCGCTGATCTGTACATGGATAGCTTTTGACTGCGAACTGCCGTCCGAATCCGTATAGACCAGCTGCGCCGTAAAATCGGCAGAGGCTTTCACATACAAACCGGTTGCTGCCGCCGACTGCTCCGAGTATGTCTGGTGCAGGATTTCAGCCTGCTCCTGCTCGTCTGCCGGGATAGGCTCATAATCGGTGGAGAGATAGCTTAAAAGCTCCACACCGTCCGGCAGTATGATTTCGGATACCGCACCGTCTGCCGGGTATTCGACCTGCGCCAGCAGCGGAACAATGGCATAGTCTGTACCGGGAGTTTTGCCGATTGTGACCGTGTTCTCATCTGCGTTCAGCGCATCGGCATCCATATGGGCATCTACGCCGTCATACAGGTCAGAAACCCACGCGGAGATACCGATTTTTGTTTCGCCGGTTGCCACGGGCAGACCCATGCTGCCAAGGTAACTGCCGGTAGGCGCGTCCGGCAGATCGTCGTACAGATTTTCAGTGATCTGCGAAAGATTCGGTGTCGGGACATTGGCTTCAGCAGTTTCCGGTGTGGCCGCTGAAGCTGTCTCCGGCGTGGCTGCGGCATCCTCTGCAAAAGCGGGCAGCGCTGCGCCAACATTGGTAAACGTCAGTGCGCCCGCCAGCAGCAGCGACAAGCCCTGCTTTATTCTGTGTTTGTTTTTCATACTGGTTCTCCTTTTGTTGCAAAAGAAAAAGCCCACTGCACGGTGCAGCGGGCTTGGTTAGCGTTCGGGAGCGTGTTTCTTAGGACAGGGCGCGGCTCTGGCCTTGTAGGCTTTGCGGTATTTTTCGTCAGCATCATATAACTGCTGCGGAGAGATGCCCGCATCCAGACATCCCTGCAAAACAACCGCAGTGTAGCGGCTGCTGACCGGGAGCAGTTGGTCGCGGTACGGTGCGTTCATCGTGTACACCATAATTTCGTGCGGCGTACCATCTGCATCCGTGACCGTCAGGGTCTCCTTGTCATAGAATGTCGGGTAACCCTCGTAACAGTCAAGCTGAGATTCGTCATGGTCGGTGACAGACCAGATCAGCCCTTCAACGCTTGCGCCCTCTTTGGGCAAAATTGTCAGGTAGCCGCGCCGGAACGCCAGCTCATAGCCGTCCAGCTTGGCTGTACCCACCACTGTTGCTTCGGGGCATCGGTAAGCCATCTGCTCAAAATTCAGATTGGAACCATAGGCAAAATATTCTTTTTTCGACATTTCTTCTCCTATCTGACCTCGTCAGTGCGGGGCCGTGGTTGATTGCTGGGATACAGCGACTTGTCGTGCCGCCACGCCTTGTCACCGGGCAGGTTCTTCAGCAGGTGCATCCGCACATTTTTGTACTCCGGACCGATGAGTCCCAGCCGCAGCAGAAAGGTGCGGAAGGTGAACGCCGGATTATCCCCGATGGGCGTTTTCCGAAACTGCGTGTACTTCTGGTTAATGCCCTGCGCGGAGATTGCCATAGCCAGAATGATGTTTGCTTTGACTTCGCCTGCGTGCAACGTGGAGTTGAACAGCCGCCACTCGACTGTGCCATGGTAGAACACAGAATGCAGGTTCAAGGCATTATGTTGAGCTCAACATAAGGCTTGTTATGCGCAGAAAAAAGTTATGCTGAGAATCTTTTAGAACAGACGTTACTTCGAGACTGTTCACCAGAAATCTCAGCATAATTTTCTACAAGGTCTTTAAAAACGCCTTTAAGTCATGGTCGTCGTTCCAATCCGGCATGGCAGGCGTATTCATCCTCGTGTCCATTGTTTCTAATGCCTTGCGCCGGGCTTCGGGATTAGCTTTTGCGTAAACCTGTGTTGTCTCAATAGATTCGTGCCCCAAAAAATCACGAATATAAATGAGATTTTTGCCTGCCTCAACAAGATGCATTGCTTTAGAATGCCGGAGACAATGCGGTGTAATCTGCGGAAAAAATGAATCCACCGCAGTATTTGCTTTGTGGATATATTTTGCTAGCACGTAGGAAACACCGCTGCGAGTCAACTTTTTCCCTTGCGGATTTGTAAACAGCTGGTCATTGCGGCGTTCTGGTATATCAAGATGGTTCTCACAAATGTATTGTCGCAATACCTGTGCACACGGTTTGGTAAGCGGAACATCTCGACTTTTTCGCCCCTTCCCTAATAAATGTACAACCGGTAGTGAATCTATTCGGATATCGCAGATTCTTAAATCGCAAAGTTCCTGCACTCGTGCAGCTGAATCGTAAAGGAGAAGAATCATCGCCAAGTCTCTGCGACCTTTTGGCGTGGAAATATCAGGCTGTTCCATTAGAATATCGGTTTGCTGGTTACTCAAATATTGAACCGTCGGCTTTGCTGCTTTTTTGCTGTCAATTGAAAGAATGCGCTGACACAGAATCATTTCATCCGGGCATTCAATTTGTACATATTTTGCAAATGACTTCAGCGCAGCAAGTCGTTGGTTTCGAGAAGATATACTGTATTTGCGTTCAGTTTCAAGATATTGTAGAAATTCAAGAATCAGTTCGCGGGAAAGGTCGTTAAAAAGCATTTTCTCTAATTTAAAGCCACAATACTTTTCAAGGTAGCCATGAAAAATAACAAAGGTGTCCCGGTAAGAGTAAATTGTATTTGTACTGACATTTTTAGTTCCTGCCAGATACACGCTAAAGTATGCGGAGACTAAACCGGCGTAGCTGCATCTATTCCTCATTGCAAAGTACCTCTGTAATGGTATGGAATCGGTCATTGAATGGTTCGGTGACTTCCATATAGGCTTCCGGGACAAGCCTCAAGTATTTTTCGGTTGTTGTAATTCGGTCATGCCCAAGAGCAGTGCGGAGAATCGGCAAACAGGTATATATGTCTTTTCCTTCGGAACTCCATTTGTTTAGAATGTGGACCGCAAAGGAATGCCTGAGATCATGGAGACGAGGCCCTTTTCCTCGACCTCGGTGTGGAATCCCGGCATCAAATAAGCATTTTCGAAAAATATCGTAAATTGTACTTGTATCATAGAATCCGCCATCAGGAGCAGGGAAAAAGTAAATACTTTTTGCATTTGTCACTAATGGATTACTGCGGTAGGATTTCATGTATGCAAGCATTGAGTCCGAAATTCCTACCAGCCGTTCTTTGTCTCCTTTTGCACCGTATATGGCTAAAACTCCAGCATCCAAATCAACATCTGCAACCTTAAGGTGCAGAGCCTCTGACACGCGCAGCCCACATGTATAAAGCAGGCGAAACAGAACCGGCATAACTAAATGTCGTAGTGGAGATTCTGAAGATTCTTTGGTACAATCTACCGCAGAAAACAATCTCTCGATTTCGTCTTTCGTAAAAATGTAGGGAACGAAACATTTATTTACATGAGGCGCAGGGTGGAATGCACATGGAGCATCATAGCCATTGCTGTGCAAATACTTACAAAGAATTCGCACATACGAAATCCGAAAACATTGCGTGGTTTCGTTTTCGTGAGGTCTCTTTTTCTCCCACTTTTGCAGCAGTTCTTTCGAAATGGCAGGTATACGCAATTGTTGCTCATTGCAAAAGTCATCGAATGCACTGAGTGCCTCAACACCGGCGTTGTATTTATTGCCAAGGGCACGTTTTTGCTCCACAACATCCAGCATATATGGTGCAAGCACACTGGTAAAATGGGGTTCAAGAAGTTTTTCCTCAAACACTAATCAGTCACCTCCAATGCGCAGCTGCGAAGCTGACGTACATTTACACCAATATATTTTTGAGTAGAATCGGCATTTATGTGTCCTAATACACCCTGAATCGAGGTAATGGGGATTCCTTCATCTAACATATGTGTTGCGAGGCTGTGTCGAAGCGAGTGAAGCCCGTGGTGCTTTATTGAATCCAAAGGAATGCCCGCTTTTCGCATATGCTTAATAAGAATGTTGTCAAAGTTTTGCAGAGAGACGTATGGAGCGACTGCGCGGAGAAAAATTTCCGGGGCATCGCTTACAGGCCTTCCATTTTTCAGATAGTCTATTACAGCCCATCCAACATCTGTGGGAAGTGGTAAAGTTATCGGCTCTCCTGTTTTGACTTGGGTGAAAGACACCAAATGCTGTTCCCAATTAAAATTGGCAGGGCGAAGATTACGTATATCGCTGGTTCTAATGCCGAGTTTTACTGCAATCATTAAAACTGCATAATCGCGTTTCCCTTGTGGACTTTCACGGTCAACAGATGCAAGGATACTTTCGATTTGGCTAAGATCTAATGTTGTAGGAATTCGCGCGGAAGTGGATACTTTTACAATTGGCATCATTTTCAAAGACAAATCTGTTTCCTTGTAGCCACTATGCGCAAGGTACTGAAAAAAGCGTAAAAGGATACTGTAATGGAGCCTTACAACCGAATTGCTGTAATTGCACGAAACAACTTTGACGTATCGATTTACAATATCTGCTGAAAGTAATTTGTAATCCGTGACTCCAACGCTGAACAAATAATCTGTAAAGCGAAGAAGAACATTTCTGTGGCTGCGCAGCGTATTCTCCCTGCGTCCGTGGAGAGATAGCTTTTGCAAGTAGTTGACCGCACCTTCTTGCAGTCCTGCAGGGAACTCTCGATTCAACCTCCGCCGAAGCATAACCGCGTTGAAATGTTGGTAGTCTGACAACAAATCCATTGCACGGTGAACTCGTGAGCATCGCCGTTCTACTGTTCCCGGCTGCACACCGTAGCAATCCAGCATGAACTGCTGAGCCAATTCCGCTGTAAAATATTTCTTTTCATTTTTATTGCAGTACGCTAACAGGTTCCTAAACGTCGAACGAAAGCCTTGAATATAGTTTTCGCTATAGTGCTTTGCAATGATGCAAGGGATAACTCTTTCCACAAGTTCATACACGGTCAGTCGATTTCCATCATCCACAATAACAACCTCCATCATATCTGGAATACTCAAATTATATAGTTATTATGTAGAGAAAAACAGACTGTTTTTATAATTTTTGTCGCTGTACAATTAAAGTTTGGAACGTGGGATACATAATCGCTTTCTTGCCATAAAAGGCATGGTATCGGCTCTGGTGGTAGTGATAGTCGCTGCCGTCCCGCCCGCGGTACCAGCGGTCTTTCAGTTGATCCATGCTTGCACCGCTGGGCAGCTTGCGGATTTCTTCCAGAATCGGCTCATCCACCGCCTGACAGTAACTATCGATGCGGGCAGGGTTGACTTTGAGTGCTGCAAACAAAATGTCCTCTTTGGAATACATGATGGACAGCACATTTTTGAGGCTCTGCGGCGTGTGTTTACTGGCATCCACATGGACGTGCATTCCGCAGCTGTCGTTTACGATACCGCCTGCGCGGCGTAAGGAACGGACAACCTCCTGCAGCTTTTCCATCTCGCCGTATTCGAGTTTCGGAGAGTTCAGTTCAACCTTGTAGGTCTCTCCAATAAGAACAGACCGCCTGCGGCATTCGGGATGGATGCTGCCGTCCCGGACGATTTTCCATTCTTTACCGTCCAAATCTTTGACCCTGTAGGCATCGTAGCCACCGCCGGAATGCTCGGCGCGGGTGCCAAATAAGTCGGCCAGCGTTTGGGCTGCCGTGGCGCGGTTTATCCCGGTCAGTTCGATTTCACAGCCAAAATACTGGTCTTTGAAATCAAGGGGCAAGCGCCTCACCCCGCAGTTCCGCGTCCGTCTTGGCAATGCGCCGCCCGATGGCCTCTACCACGTTGACTGTTACACCGTTGCCTGCCTGCTTGTAGGCTTGGTTATCGCTTTGAATGGCAAGCACCGTGTCGATGCGGTCATCTGCCCAACCCTGCAGCCGCAGACATTCGCGCGGTGTCAGGCGGCGGATGCGACCCTCGTACAGAACACCGTGACGGTCTTTTGTGGTAAGTGTATGCATGGGTGCGCCAGGCTTACCGGTGCGTTCGGTGTTGCGGGCGAGGTCGGACTTGATGGGATTTTTAACTGGGCAAACTTCAACAGTGCCTTGTTGGCAGCCCGTTGTAAGTGTATGCGCAATCTCTTTACCAACCCGCCCGCGCCGACTGTTGACTGTGGCGTAACTCAGGTCGATGCTGTCACCGACCTGTGCCATCTGGTAGCCGGTCTTGGTGGCGCACTTGATCGGCACTCCCACCTCATACAGCCCGATTTTACCACCGAAGCCACCCGGATTGGCAGCCAGCGTACAGCTTAATCCTTCGGGGGAGTAGACTCGTTCTCCTTGATGCCCGCCGCGGGTTTGTATAAGAGAACCTCCTGTTGTTTCGGTGAAAGGAAATACTTTTCCTCTACATCGCTCATCAAGATATCCGATAATGTACACGCGATTTCTTGACTGGGGGACGCCAAAATCTTTGCTGTTAAGACATTGCCATTCGACAGCATACCCCAGTCGGTCCAACGTATCGAGGATCGTCGCAAACGTCCGGCCACCGTCATGGTTAAGCAGTCCGGGTACATTCTCAAATAGCAGATACTCAGGCTTCCGGGCTTCAGCCAAGCGGGCAAGCTCAAAGAAGAGAGTGCCTCGCGGATCTCCGAATCCTTTTCGGGAGCCTGCTGTGCTGAACGCCTGACACGGAAAACCTCCGCAAAGTAGCTGGAATTCTGGCATTGTTTCTGGGTCTGCTTTTCTTGCATCTTCTACGAACCACTCTCCCTTCGTGTCAAACAGGGCATTGTAACTGCGGTTGGCGTATTTGTCGATTTCGCAGTGCCCTACGCATGTAAAGCCTCCGGCACGGGTCAGACCTTCGCGGAAACCACCGATGCCGGAGAACATATCTACGAACTTGATCAAGGGCACAACTCCCGATGGGGATGTTTGCCGAACCTGCAAATGTGCTTAATAGGCGCCCCTCATCAAAAACAAAAGCAGCCCGTCATAGGCTAGACCAAACAAGATTTTTTTACCGTTCATAATGTATAAACCTCCTTTTTCCTTCTGCTTTTCTACCTATTATTAAAACATTGGAATCACCCCCTACAGTGAATTCAGGAAATCGAGCGCAGAGTCTGGTATAGCATTCTCTGACAGTGGGCTTGGAACAGCGCCGGTTATGTTGACTGCCTGCAACTCCTCCCGCACCACCTTCCGGATGCTTTTCTCCAGCCTATCCGTCTGTTCTGCCGCAAGGATACTCTGCACCAGAAACTTTTTGCGTTTGGCAGGCGGCACCTGCTGCAACAACGCCCACGCGCGGCGGTGTTGCGGTTCGTTAAGGTTCGGGCGGAAAACATATTGTGGTCGTTTCATGCCTCGCTTTTACGGCGCGACACGGCGGCCAACGCGCGCTCGAATCCGACCGCGTTCACCTTGTCGTCCAGCAGGAAAATCGTCTTACAAAGGCCGTCTTTGGGACTTAGGTGGCGGCTCACCACCGATGCGCCGCCGCCCAGCAACACGGCGGGGATGGCGTGCAAATCGAATCCCGCTTCCATCGTGGCAGACAGAAGATGCTCTGTGTACTTGCGACCTTGTTTGTTCACAATGTCGCGCACCGTATCGCTGACCGTGCAGGGCTGACCCGCCAGCATATTTTCGATTTGAGCATCCGTGAGGGACAGCCCGGTTTCGCGCCGCACCTGCTCCCGGATGTCATCTACGCAGCGGATCATGCCGAGCTCCAAGCTGTGCGCAGTGTCAGCCGCAGGGATGGCGTTGTCGATGCGCATAAGGTCCACTGTCCAGCCGCCCAAATCCATGAGGAGCATGGACGGTTCGTCCTGCAACAGCCCGGTTTCGGTCATAAGGGCGGCGTAGCCTTGGGGGAAGATGGCAACTTCTTCGATAGTGATGCTGTACTCCACACCCTCGAACTTGTAGTTCACAGGCTGGTTGCTTCGCAGCAGATAATCTTTGAACTTGGGTTTGTCGCGCCCAAAGCTGGTCAGCGGCAGCCCCGCCGCAATGCGCACCGAGCATTCGGGCGGCAAGCCGCGTTGATGAATCTCCTTTGCGATAGCTGCCAGTGTCAGCAGGTAGTAGTTGTCGTTTACGGTCTTGTCCCGCTGGATAGGCTGCCGCCCGGAGCCACAAACAAAAAAGCACCCGCCAAACTCTAAGAGTCCTTGGCGGGTGTAGGGTTCGTGTTCTCCGTAGCTGGTAAGTCCAGCCGGAAATGAACAATGCGCTGTTTTGATGGCGTAGTAACCGTGGTCGATGCCGATAATGATGCTCATGGGAAATACCTCCATTTTTTGTATTCTACAATCTATAATAAACGGTTGCCTTTTGGGGCTTCCGGAATTTTTGCATGAAAAAAGCGGTTCATTGGTATTATACCAACAAACCGCCATTAAGGAATTGGAGAGCTTATTTTGACAGTCCTCTCCCCTTCTGATATAATTTGCTCTTGATTGTCGCCTCCAAATTATGAGGGAGGTGAACGCTTGAGTTTTCAGGAAATAATTTTGCTGCTTACTTTTATTGGCAGCTGCATATATGCCACCGTTTCTCTTACACTAAAAGTTCTTGAATTTCTCTTAAAAAATAAAAAGAGCCGCTGACTTGGGTTGAAGTCAGCGGCAAAACGAAAGCACTCACACAAAGCGGCAATCATTATGAAAAAAGCCTTACATTTCCGTAAGGCTTTTTTTGGTGCACCATCGGGGACTCGAACCCAGGACCCACTGATTAAGAGTCAGTTGCTCTACCAACTGAGCTAATGGTGCATATATGAGATTTACGCGATACATCGTGAAATCTCAATTTGAATAGTTCAGTCGAAGTTCATCATTCACAGCTTGAGTGTGAGTTAATTACGCTACCAACTGAGCTAATGGTGCTTAATAAAGCAAACCCACGAACCGGGCTTTCCG
>ENA-UONT01000972-UONT01000972.1-human-gut-metagenome-genome-assembly--contig:-CS20-NODE-972-length-27736-cov-4.767205_pt1 | contig 27736 bp, 22 predicted proteins | sample MGYA00242459_ERZ724006 | MGnify/ENA metagenome assembly ERZ724006 | reverse complement strand
TCATGGGAAGCCGTTACGAAGGCAAAAGCTACAAAGAACTCGCCGACGAACTGCACATAGCTTATACCCATGTGAATTTTGAGATGCGCCGCGCGCTGAAAATCCTACGGGAAGAGTTCAAGGACTATATTCCGGTCTTGATCCTATTGTTGGAAATCGGCGACATGCTGTAAATTCTCCTTTCTCCAGTTCTTTTTTGGTCCAAAACAGACCGCCTTACTACCGAGACGGTCTATTCGTTTGTTTATTATATAAACGGCAAAACCGAAAACGCATGAACGATTCTCTGCTGTACAAATTTATCTGCAACGAAACCTCGGAAGAAGAGACCGAAGTCGTGCTGGACTGGCTGGATGCCGATCCCGCCAATCAACATTATTTTGACCGGCTGGACCGGCTGCTGAATATCGTCCGGCTGAATGATCCGACCGGAGGATGCAGCACCCGCAAACCGGTCTTCCTTCACCGGCACCCGATCGTTGCATGGAGTCTCCGCATAGCGGCCGTGCTATGTCTCTGCCTAGGTGCAAGTTATTTTGCAGCCTCGGCGATGTTCGAGAGCAAGGCCCGAAAGACGATCGGCGTATTCATCCCCGAAGGCCAACGCATGTGCATGACGCTCGGCGACGGTACGACCGTATGGCTCAACTCCGGAACAAGACTCGAATATCCAGTAGTTTTCGGGTCGAAAGAGCGGCGCGTAAAAGTCTCCGGAGAGGCCTTGTTCGACGTCAAACACGACGCTGCTCATCCCTTCATCGTCGAAACCTTCGCCTGCGAGGTGGAGGTACTCGGAACGAAATTCAACGTGAAGGCAAACGAAAAGACCCGGGATTTCGCTACGGCTCTGTTGCGCGGGCGACTCAAAGTAACCAATGTTCGGAATCCAAGTGAGCGGATCATGATGCACACCGACGATATGGTCTGCCTGAAAGAGGGTGGACTCGTATTGACGAAGATCGACGATCCTGACGATTACCTGTGGGCCGAAGGTTTCATCAATATCCGCAGTTCGTCGTTCGAAGAGTTGATGAAGAGACTGGAAAAGACCTACGGCACGAGAATCATCATCGAACGCAAAACTTGTCCCCATCTGGAAGTCATCCGAGGTAAAATCCCCATTTCAATGGGGCTGGACTATGTCCTCCGAACGTTGCAGAAGTTCACACCATTTGAATATGTCCGAGACAACGATGCGAACGTCATCCGCATCCGATAGGGGGGCAAATGTTTCACCTTTGTAAAACATCCAAATCACGATGCCTATGAAGCAGAGCCTTTGAAACACGGTTCCGCGATCCGATAAAAAAACCTGCGGAAACCCTATTTCCCGCAGGCGGTGTGGTCGGCGGAATCAACCCCATTCCTAACAACCACTAATCTACAAATTTATGAATAAAAATTTTATTCAGCAAATCCGCCGTTCATTTGTGGTACTGCTCCTATGTTTCTCATTGCTGCCGGCGGCTTCGGTACAAGCGCAACGGCAGCCCCGCCTGACATTGAAATTGCAGCAAGTTAGCATGGAGCAGGCCCTCAACGAGATTGAAAAGCGGATTTCCTCCTACTTCATCGTCAACAAAGGTGTCGACATCGGAAGAATTGTGAGCGTCGATGCCGTGGACCAGCCGCTGAGCACAGTTCTGGATCAACTGATCGAAGGGACGAATTACATCTATAAAATCAACAGCGCAAACATTATACTCTCAGTCCGGCCTTCGGAAAGCCCCAACTCATCCAAAGTCCGTCTCGAAGGAACGGTCTCGGACACCAAGGGTCAGCCTATCGTCGGAGCCGCCGTCGTCGTCAAAGGTACGACGCTCGGCACAAGCACCGACGTCGACGGAAAATTCACATTGACCCTGCCGGTCCCGACGGACGAGACCGTACTGTCGGCCAACTATCTGGGTTACGAACCGGCGGAGATTCCCGTCGGCAATCGCTCCGAGATCCGAATCGTCCTCAAAGAGTCGGCCGTGGGTATCGCCGACATCGTGGTAGTCGGATATGGCACGCAAAAAAAGGTCAACGTGACCGGAGCCGTGAGCCAGATCACCACCGAAGAGATGAAAGACCGTCCCGTAACCTCCATGTCCCAAGCACTCCAAGGAGTCGTCCCCAACCTGAATGTGACTTTTGGCTCGGGACAACCCGGAACGGGAGGTTCGCTGAACATCCGCGGCACGACCTCCATCAACGGAGGATCGCCGTTGGTGCTCATCGACGGCGTACCCGGCAACATCGACCGTATCAATGTCAACGACGTAGAGAGCATCTCGGTCCTCAAAGACGCTTCTGCGTCGGCCGTCTACGGCGCACGGGCCGCCTTCGGCGTCATTCTGGTCACGACCAAGTCCGCCAAAGAGGGAAAAATGTCGGTCCACTATCAGAATAATTTCGCGTGGACGACACACGCCACCTCCACGGACTACATCACCGAAGGATATACGAACGCCCGAATCAATGACTATGCGTTTTTCATGGCCCAAGGAGCGCACCTGTTCCGTTACACGGACGAAGACTGGGCCGAAATGGAAGCCCGCATTCACGACAAAACCGAGAATCCCGAACGCCCGTGGGTCGTCGTCAAACCCCACAATGGTCGCGACCGTTACAATTATTACGGGAATTTCGACTGGTTTGACTATTTTTACAGCAAATGGCGTCCCAAGCAGTCGCACGACCTCAGCATATCGGGGTCATCCGAAAAGATCCGATACCTGCTTTCGGGCGGCTACTCGCGCGAGCAGGGCATTTTCCGCATCGCGCCGGACGTGAACAAACGCTACAACTTCCGCGTAAAGGTCGATGCGGACATCACCCCTTGGCTCACCGTGAGCAGCAATACCCGCTATTTCAAATCCGATTACTCGTGGAAAGGATTCAATCAAGCCTTTACACCGTCGTCGGACAACCTCATCGGATCGGGCGACGCACAATTCTACGTTCCTTATTACCATTATCATCCTCAATACGTCCCGTTCAATCCCGACGGCACGTTGACGGGAAACTCCGAGATGTCGAACTATACGATGGGATTCGGATTGCACGCAATTCAAGAGAACGGACAGTCGAAAGGGAGCCAGAAATATTCCGAATTCTCGTCGACTTTCCAGGTCGTGTTAAAACCGGCGAAAGGACTGATGTTGACAGGAAATTACACCTATACACACGATCTGTTCGAACGCTACTACCGTTCGACGAAGGTACAGTACTCGCTCTATCCCGGGCAGTTGAGTGACTGGAACTGGACAGCACTGAACACCGACCAGTTGACCGAACGGATGTATACGAACAACTTGCAGGTTTTCAACGTCTTCGCCAACTACGACGCGACGTGGGGCCGCCACGGAGTGAAACTGATGGCCGGATTTAATCAGGAGGTGCTCCAATACAAGAATATCAAGGCCAGCGGAACAAACCTGCTGTCGCAGACTCTCAATGATCTCAATCTGGCTACGGGAGAAACGCCCGTGATCGGTGGCGGTGCCAGCGAATATGCGTTGCGCGGAGCCTTCTGGCGGATCAATTACGATTTCGACGGAAAATACCTCGCCGAGATCAGCGGCCGTTACGACGGGACGTCGCGGTTTCCGAAAAATTCACGGTTCGCCGTATTTCCCTCCTTTTCGCTGGGCTACCGTATCAGCGAGGAACCCTACTTCGAACCGTTGCGCAAAGTGATCGACAACCTGAAAATCCGTTACTCCTACGGGATGCTGGGCAATCAGGAAGTAGCCACCTACGCCTATATCGCCTCGATGGCCTCCGCCAATTCATCATGGCTGGATAACGGGCAATACATCAAACAAGTATCTGTGCCGGCTGCCGTAGCGAAGAATCTGACATGGGAGTCGGCAACGACGAACAACATCGGCGTCGATCTGGATTTGTTCAACAACCGCCTCTCTTTTGTCTTCGACTACTATACGCGTGATACGAAGGACATGCTTACGCAGGGGCGTAAACTGCCGGCCGTCTTCGGAACGGGCGAACCCAAAGAGAACGCTGCCGATCTGCGGACGACGGGCTATGAGATCTCGCTTTCATGGCGGGATGAGTTCAAAGCCGGACGCCATCCGTTCCACTACGGTCTGTCGTTCATACTGGCCGACGCCACTTCAAAGATCACCAAATTCGACAATCCCGCCGGATTACTGAGTTCCCACCGTGTAGGAGAGGAGATCGGCGAACTATGGGGATATGTCTACGACGGATTTTTCCAGACCGACGAAGAGGCCGCGGAATATACTTCCCGCGTGAAATACGGCAACGTCGCCCAATTCGGCAATGCAGGCGGTTACAAGGCCGGAGACATCCGCATCCGTGACGTGGACGGCAATGGCTACATCAACGAAGGCGCCAATACGGTTTCTAATCCGGGCGACAAAGTCAAACTAGGCAATTCGACGCCGCGCTACTCCTACGGCATCACCCTCACGGCAAGCTGGAACGGCATCGACCTTTACATGCTCTTTCAGGGCATAGGCAGCAAAGACTGGTATCCGCCCGGGGAGACGACGCTCTTCTGGGGTCCCTACTCGCGCCCTTACGCTTCATTCATCCCGCGGGACTTCATGGACAAAGTCTGGTCTCCGGAGAACCCCGACGCTTATTTCCCCCGTCTGATCGGCTACCGGCATGGGCAGGATCTGGGCCACATCAACTCAATGTACCTTCAAGATATCGGTTATTGCAAACTGCGTAACATCACACTCGGATACACGCTCCCTGACAAATGGATGAGAAAGATCGGAATCTCGAAATTCCGCCTCTATGCCAGCGGAGAGAATCTTTTCACATGGAGTAAGCTCGAAAGCGACTACATCGATCCCGAAGAGACAATGGTCTATTCGGATGCCCGTACCTACCCCATGGGGCGCACGATCTCTTTCGGCATAGAATTGTCATTTTAAAAACCCATGCGAATTATGAAAAAATACAACTTGTTGGCGGTCCTGTTCCTGTTGGGGATTTGTAGTTGCAATGACGATTTCATGGAGCGCTATCCTCTGGATTCCCTTGCTCCGGAGAACTATTTCCGCAATGAAGCGGAACTGAAAGCCTATACGAACAGTTTTTTCAGTATCCTTCCCGATCTGGCCAATGGGTTCTACACCGGCTATCGTCAGGGCGACGATATCGTTCAGAAGACCGTTCCGACTGAATTCCGTTCCGATCTAAGAACTGTTCCGGCCAGCGGCGGAGGATGGACATGGAACGGACTGCGGTCGATCAATTTCTTTCTGGCCAACTCGCATCGTTGTCCGGACCGGACCGCAAGAGAGAAATACGACGGTATCGCCCGTTTCTGGCGCGCCTACTTCTATTTCGACAAACTCGTTCGTTTCGGTGATGTACCGTGGTATGACAAACCGATTGAACAGGACGATGAGGCCGCACTGATGCAACCGCGGCTGTCGCGCGGTGAAATCTTCCGCAAAATGCTTGAAGACATTGACTACGCGATTACCTACGCCCCGGACGAACGCAATGCCTCGCACATTACTCGGTGGACGGCACTCGCATTGAAATCGCGCATGTGTCTTTTCGAAGGGACTTGGCGCAAATACCGCGACTTGACTGGCTGGGAGGAGATTCTCGGACAATGTGCAGACGCCTCGCTGAAAATGATCGAACAGAGCGGATATTCGGTACACATGTCGACGGCAGACGAAGCCTATCGCGAACTGTTTCTTTCCGAGACTCCCTATGCCGACGAGATCATCCTGGCTTCGACCTACAACAACGACCTGAATCGCAACCATTATGTCAATCTGCACCTGCAAGGTCCTTCGCAAGCTCTCTGCGGAATGACCCGCGCATTGTTTTGTTCCTACCTGTGTGCAGACGGTACGCGTTATACGGAACGCGAGGGATATGCTACGGAGGAGTTCTTCGCCTCGACCTGCAACCGTGATCCGCGTCTGTCGCAGTCGATTCGCACGGCCGGATATCACTATCCGAACCAAAAAAACGAACTGCTGCCCGATCTGGGATGCACCATGACCGGCTATATGCTCACCAAATACGTCACCAACGTGACGACGGTCAACGGAACGAATGCACTCCCTTATTTCCGTTATGCCGAGATACTGTTGAACTACGCCGAAGCAAAAGCCGAACTGGGAATGCTGGAACAAGATGATATCAATCTGTCTATCAAATTGCTGCGCGATCGGGTAGGAATGCCGAACATGAATATGGAAAAGGCTAATTCCTCACCGGACCCCTATCTGGCCGAACAATATCCGGGCGTGAGCGGCCCCGACAAAGGCGTCATCCTCGAAATTCGCCGCGAACGCCGCATCGAACTGTTTCTCGAAGGATTTCGTTGGCCGGACATTCTGCGCTGGAAAGAGGGACAGTTGCTGGCGCGCCAGCAACACGGGGCCTACTTCGACGGTGCGGGTCCCTACGACCTCAACGGCGACGGGACAGTCGATCTGGTACTTTACAGCGGATCGCGCCCAGACGGCCACGAAGGTGCTTCGTTCGTTGATCTATCGACGCTGCATTTGTCGGAGGGTAGTTCAGGCGAGATCGTCGTCACCCCGAATATCACCCGTTCGTGGAACGAACTTCGGGATTACCTCTATCCTATTCCGCTGCAAGAGTTGCAGCTCAACACCAATCTGGTGCAAAATCCACAATGGGATGTAGAATAGACATAATCAAAAAACAAGAGACATGCATAAAATGAAAACCGCTTTACTAAACATATCCTACATAGCGCTTACCGCTGCCGTCCTGGCAATCGGATGCAGCAACGGAGACGATGCAACCGGCGGAAAATCCGACACGGACCCAACCGAGAAAAGCTATTTGCCCGACTGGAAGCAGGGATATCTAGACATTCACCATATCGCCACCAACCGCGGCGACGCAACCTTCGTGATAGCACCCGACGGCACGACGATGCTGATCGATGCCGGCGACGTCGGCAATGGCTGGGGTACAAGCGGCGGCCCCGTCTTCCCCGATGATTCGAAGACGCCGGGCGAATGGATCGTCGCCTATATCGACCATTTCACGCAAAAACAGTCGGAGCCGTCGACATTGGACTATCTGTGGCTGACCCATTTCCACGGCGATCACATGGGAACGGGGGCCGCCTCGTCCGGAACATCAGCGGCAGGCTATCGGCTTTCGGGCGTCACGACGGTCGGCGAGCACGTGGCAATCCGCAAGATCGTCGACAGGGCCTATCCCTCCTATGACATTCCCTCGCAGAAAGCCGTCATGGAGAATGCCAACGGCGATTTCATGAACGACTATCTGGCTTTCGTCGACGACCAGACCGGCAGAAAAGGAACCGTCGCCGAGCGATTCGAGGTCGGCAGTAACACGCAATTCTCACTCACGCATGATGCCGCGGCCTATCCGACTTTTACTGTCCGCAATCTCTGCGCCAACGGTGAGGTATGGACGGGTTCGGGCACAGCATCGGAGAAGTGCTACACGGAACTCTCCAAATTCGATGAGAATGCCCTGAGCGGAGCCATCAAAATGAGCTACGGACCTTTCTCCTATTATGCCGGCGGAGACCTCGGCGGCGGAACGGACTATACGCAATATCCCTCGTCGGAACGTGATCTCGAAACGCCTGTGAGCAAGGTCTGCGGTAAAGTTACCGTTTTGAAAGCCAACCATCACGGTTGCGGCGACACGACCAACCCCGTCTTCCTGCGCAACCTGCATCCCGATGCTATTGTCATTCTGGCCTCACACGTATTGCATCCCTACGGCTCGACGATGGCCCGTATGCTCGACCCGCTGGCATGGAGTGCGGACGCTGACCTCTACATCACGTCGGATCTCTGCCGGCAGAAACTGGGAAGCCAGTTCAATCGTTTCAAACCCTATGGTCATGTCGTCGTCCGTGCCTACGAAGGCGGCACAAAATATCGGATTTTCGTACTTGATCCGCTGGCCGGAGATTATTCGATCAAATACGCTTCGGACGAAATGGACGTCCAAACCAATTAACCTCAAACGATCCGTTATGAAAAACAACATCATCCACAAAATAGCCTCCCTCGTACTGGGAGTATTTCTGATATCCGGATTTTTCAGCGCCTGCGAAGAAGAGAATCAGCAGGAGTACAAGGCAATCCGAATGGAGACTCCCGAAGCGGGAGCATCGTTCGATCTGGCCGATGGCGCCGTCCGTTTCCGCTGGCAGGTATCGGGCATCATTCCCGACGGCTACAACTTCATTCTGGCCTCCGATCCATCGGAAGCCGATCGTAAAGTTTACGAGATGCAGGCGACGGCCTTCTCGCGCGAAATGGATGCGGCCGACCTTGACCTGCTGCTCAAACAATGGGGCTACGAAGCCGGCACGGCTGCCACGATCTACTGGCGCGTCGAGGCGGTTGGAGGCGGGGTCGACGCCGAACCGTTGCGCGAGGTCACGATCCGACGCATGGAGGCCGAAGCGGTCGAAATCCCGCTGGGAACCCCTTCGGACAATGCGATCTTCGATCTGCGTTCGGTCGCCGATATCCGATTCAGCTGGGCGGACAACATCGATATTTCCTCCTATGCCATGGAATTCAGGCTTACCGAGGAGGGCGAAAAGCTCAATCTTGATACGGGGGCAGTCGATTTGACGGACATCGTCGGCAATACGATCGACTTGTCGGCCGAAACGCTCCAAAAGATCATCGAAGGATCGGGACAGGGCACGTCGGTCGTCAGTCTCTACTGGAAGATCCGATCGAACAGCAAAGAAGCCCCCGGCGCAAGTGCATCCCGGCGTATCCGTTTCATTCGGCAGGATGCCACAGAGGTCTCACCCGTCGGCGAACTGAAAGCCGTTCCGGGCTACAAGCGGGCCCGTTTGTCGTGGAAGATCGACGATCCCCAGACGACATGTATCGGAATCTCCTGGACCGGAGGTTCTCAAACAGTCGAAGTGACTCCGAGCGACAGCGAAATGTCCGTTGTATTTGACAACCTTCCCGAAGGCGAGATCGGATTTTCGGTTATCAGCTACGATGCTCAGGAGCGCGCCTCCGAACCGGTCACTGTCACGGCTCACATCTACGGTGACGAATTTGCCCGAGGACTGGAAAACCGGCGGATCGCACTCGACAAACTGACCCGCGAAGGAGTCACACTGACGATCGAACTCCTGATGCACCGCTACCTGCTCTATTCGGAACTCGGCTACACGAATGCAGCCGGAGAAGAGGCCGTACTCCGCATCGAGAACGACCGGCAGACGCTGACGCTCGATCCCGCAACTCTGACGCTTGGAAAATCCGTTACGTTGCGATCTTTCTATGCGCCCGAATCCGAGGTACTCGATCCATTCGTTCCTGAAAACGTTCCCGAAATCTATATCCCCGTTTACGGTCTGATGGACAAGCGACTGCACTCTCGCATCAACGGTGTGGCCTGTGATCACGGCGAGAACGCTGCCTTCCCCGTCGCCATGATGTTCGACGGCATCACGACCGACCCGCTGAACATATGTGGCATACCAGTGGCGACAGCCACAACGCGAACAATGCCGACGGATCGCTGACCGATGATCCGATTCTGTTGACGCTCGATCTGGGACGAAGCGCACATATGAGCAGTCTGGTACTCTGGGGACGCTACGGAGTTACTCCCGAGAAACCGCTCTAAGAAGGGTCCATGCCATTGGAGCCGGGAGCATCCTATTGGGCTTTCGGGAGCTATAATGCACGGAGTTTCGAAGTATGGGGCAGCGACGTGCAGCCGGCCGATGTCGCCGACGAGGACAAATGGAAAGTCGACGGGACTTGGAAAAATTCCGGTGAATGGACTAAATTGGCCGATTGCGAAATCGTTCGGCCCTCGGGATGTCCGGCGACGAGTTTCGGAGACGAAGATCTGAACCTCTATACGGAAGCCTATACCCCCAGCGCCGAAGATTTAGCCGCCGCCGCCGAAGGTTTCGAGTTCCCGATCGCCGCGGATCTCCCCGCCGTGCGCTATCTGCGACTGGTCATTAAGACGAATTGGCATTACAGCCAACGCAAACGCGTTTCACAGGGAGAACTGTCATTCTACGCATTCGAACCGGAACAGGCCGAATAAAGGACTCCGTATTGTCCAGAGGATTCGGGAATTTTAATCCCGAATCCTCTGGACAATCACCGATCAAAACATAAAAGCATCTCAAAATTCCGAAACGATGAAATATCTGAAATATGCGGCTACGACCGCCTGCCTCGGTCTGATACTCTGCGTCTGTTGCCGGCACGACGCGACGACAACCGCCTTTCCCGCCAACGATTACTATGTGGCAGCCTATGTCTGGCCTTCCTGCCACGACGATCCCCAAGCACGCGAAGTTTTATGGAGCGAGGGCTCCGGCGAGTGGGAGATTATCCGCAAAGGCAATCCCCGTTTCGAGGGGCATTACCAGCCAAAACGTCCGTTATGGGGCTACGAAATGGACAACGACCCGCAGGTCGTCGAACGGTGGATCGACGCTGCCACATCTCACGGAGTCAACACTTTCGTCTACGACTGGTACTGGTATGACGAAGGTCCCTATCTCGAAAGTGCCCTGAACGACGGATTCCTCAAAGCCCGGAACAACACGAAAATGAACTTTTACATCATGTGGGCCAACCACGACGTCAAGAAGAATTACTGGAACTGTCACCGTTACGGCCAGGACGAAGAGTTGCTATGGAATGCGTGCGTCGACCGGCGAAACTTCGAAATCATCGTCGAACGCATCATTAGACAGTATTTTTCCCGTCCCAACTACCTCAAATTCGACGGCTGTCCCGTGATGGCGATCTTCGACGTCAAGAAACTGATCGAGAGTTTCGGCGATCTGGATGCTACCCGCAAGGCATTGGATTACTTCCGCTCCGAGGTCAAAAAACGAGGCTATCCCGACCTCCATCTGCAACTGATCTACGGCGGCGGATATTTTCTGAACGACGTCTCGCAGGAGAAATTGCGCCAGCGGGTGAAAGCTCTCGGATTCGACAGCGTGGCATTCTATAACATGGGCGGCTTCGATCCCGACTACCTGGTACACGGCGCCAACGCTCTCGCAATCCGCAAGCAGTGGGACGCTGCGCTCGACGTGCCGCTCTTCCCTTGTGTCTCGATCGGCTGGGACGACACGCCGCGTTTCCCCGCCAAAGGAGCGGCCGATGTTACCCGCTGGCACAACTCACCGATGAGTTTCGCCGGCCTGCTCTCCGAAGCCAAGCGTTATGCGGACTCTCACCCCGAACAACCGCGTCTGATTACGATCAACGCATGGAACGAATGGGTGGAAGGGAGCTATCTGTTGCCTGACATGCTCAACGGATTTGGTTATCTGGAAGCTGTGCACGATGTGATGCAGGGAAAATACGACCAAGGAACTGCCTTTGCCTTGTGAGCCGCCCGCAGCCATGCGACGAAACGAGGAAGTCCGCTTCAAAACGGACTCCCTCGTACTTATCGGGCGACTGCCGCTATTTCTTCACGATCGACACATCATCGATGAAGAAACGCCCCTTGCTGGCCTTCGCCTCGTTCGTCTTACCCATGATCGTGATCGTATCTTCCGTTTTGAGGTTGGAAATCTCCACCACGACTCTTTCCACACCATATCCGTCAACACGGCCGGATCGTCGTCGGCGGTGTCATCGTCGTATGTTTTGCCCTTTACAAGGGCAGATATACAATCTATATTTATAACCCTTTGTCATTTAGTATAAACGTATAAAAGAAGTTGCTCATATCGGATATATTCCGCATATTTGTTTTGTTATCAATTAGATAAATATCTCAAACAACTTTAGCGTAAGTTACGGAAAAATATTGGAAACATTACAGAGCATAGAGCCAAAATCGAATTTTCGCAATCAGCATCGTCTGCCCCGTATGAGCGATATGGAGGTTATCGTTCTTTCGCTGACAGCAGAATATATGGGCATAGATTCGAAATGCCAATTGTTTCGTATGCTTCCCGATTGTTTGCGAACCCGAATTGAGCGTAGCAACCGCCGTCGTAGGGCTTTGTTTTCCCATTTGACCACCCTTCGCAAGCGTATGGGTGCAAGCATCTTCTCAGCCCCTGACTATCTGATCGCAGACAGTATGCCGCTGGAAATATGCAAGATCAGCCGTAATTCTTGCTCGACGGTCTGCAAACAGGAATATTATTCTGCCCCCGACAAGGGTTTCTGTGCATCGAAACAGACTTATTTTATGGCTGTAAACTGTATGTCGTCTGCTCGTTGAATGGAGTCATACGTAGTTTTGACCTCTCGAAAGCTTCGGTTCATGATGTTTATTATCTGAAAGATGTCAAGGAACTTTATCAAGACTGCGTCCTGTCTGGTGACGGAAGCTATCTGAGTACCGAATGCCAGTTGGAGCTGTTTGAGTAGTGCCGGCAGTACTCCGGCTTTTTGGCTTGGCGGATGCTTTTGTCGCGGTCTTTTGGCAGTGCGGGGTATAAGCCGGTTTCGTGCGGGAAAATTCGAAACTTTTTCGCTCGAAACGGCGGCGGGTTCGGATGATTATGCTATTTTTGTCAATCGGATCGATCCGATTTCCCGCAATGAAACGACTTCTTCTCCTCCTCTGCCTGTCGGCCGCCGTGCGTCCCGCTGCGGCGCAGACCGCCGTGTCCGGTTTCGTGTGCAGCCTGCCCGAACGACTGGCGCGGCCGCTCGACGACACGCTCGTCGTGCTGCGCGACCTCGAACTGCTCGCCCCGCGGCGGGTGATGCAGTCGTTCGACGTCGTGTCCGATTCTACTATCTACATCTCGCAGTTGGGGGCATTCGAGAACCACGTTCCCGGCCGGACTCGCTCCCACGAGGTCTACGTCTTCGAGGTGCGGCCCGGCTGCGACACGATGCCCCGCATGACGCTCCGCTACTTCGGGCACGGCGCCAACATCGCCGTCGAGGAGTGCGGCGGCACCCGCTACGTCTGGGTCGACAGCAATGCCACGCGCGTCGGAGGGGAGTACTGGCAGTCGTGCACCGTGTCGCGCGTTCCGTTCCGTGCCGGCTCGTGCTGCGACCACGACGGCGGCGAGACTTTCTATTTCGACGACGGGTGTTTCACCCTGCTGCCGGCCGTCGATCGGGCGCACGACCTGCTCTCGATCTCCTACCGCAAGGCGGACGGAACGCACGGCTTCCGCCACTTCCGCCTCTCGGAGGCGTTGGCGCTGCCCGACACGGTGCTCCGCGTCGTGCGGACGTGGGGCGGCGAACGGTCGGGCGAGTGCGAGCGTACCGAAGAGCGGGCGATCCGCTGTCGGGATTTGCGGCGGCTCACACCGGTAGGCGGCTTTCTGATGCCGCACGGCGAGGATACCGCCCGCGACTTTTGCAGTTATCCCTTCCAGGGCTTCGACGTCGACGGCCGCTGCTGTTATCTCTTCGAAGGGGCCGGCAACGGCAACAAACCGGCCAACGGCCCCTCCGATGCACGCATCACCGTCACCACGCTCGACGGCGGGATCGTCCATTGGCGTCTTCCCGTCGGGGCCTACTCCGATCTCGAAGGACTTCGTGCGCTGGGGCTGACCGATACGGGATATGCCGAGGCCGAGGGGATCAAATGCAAGGGCGACCGGCTGTGGCTGGGCGTCGCCACCCGCCGTTCGGCCGATGCGGTGCGCAGAGCCAATCTGCTCCGCTATTAGCCGCCGCTGCGCCGGTAGGGGCTTCGCGGAAGGCTAATGGGGTTCGCCGACGAGTTTCAACCCGACGATAGCGCCGATGAGCAGCAGCAGGAAGAAGATCCGCGGGAAGGTCGCCGGTTCGTTCAGGAACAGAATTCCCGCCAGCACCGTTCCCACGGCACCGATGCCCGTCCACACCGGATAGGCCGTGCCGATCGGCAGCGATTGCGTCGCCTTGGCCAGCAGCGTCATGCTGAGCGCCAGCGACAGCAGGAATCCTGTTCCCCACCAACAGTATTCGGCTCCCGTGGCCTCTTTCATCTTTCCCAGACAGAATGCGAAGCCGGTCTCGAACAGGCCGGCCACGATCAGTATGATCCAGTTCATCGCGTCGTGTTTTATTCTTTTACGGATGCAAAGTTACCCGTAAAATTCCGTCCGGCGCTTTACATTTGATAAGAAAATCGGAAAAGTGCGCGTGTGCCGGCGACTTTGACTACCTTTGCAGAGAAAACGCTTGCGGACGCATCGTCATGGATATACGTGAAATCATCGACCGGATCTATCGGATGCCGGAGAGTTCCGCCGTCAGGCTGGCGGCCTGCATGTCGAGCCTGTCCCGCCCCAGGGGATACTGCGTGCTGGAAGCGGGGCGTGTGGAGCCGAACCTCTTCTTCATCGGCCGGGGGATCGCACGCGCCTGTATTTCCGCCGACGGGAAAAAGGTCACCTTCTGGATCGGGGCCGAGGGATCGGCGCTCGTCTCCCTGAAAAGCTACGTCGACAACGAACCGGGCTACGAAACGGTCGAACTCATGGAGGATTCCCTGTTGTATGTGTTGAAACGCAGCGATTTGGAGCGATTTCTCGCCGAGGACATCCACATCGCCAACTGGGCGCGGCGGTTCGCCGAATCGGAGTTCCTGCGTACGGAGCAGAAATTGATTCCGATGCTTTTCCTTCCGGCTGCCCGGCGCTACGAGACGCTGCTGAGGGAACGCCCCGAACTGTTGCGGCGGGTACCGTTGGAGACGCTCGCCTCCTATCTGGGGATTACGCCGGTGAGTTTGAGCCGGATCCGGGCACGGATGAAGTCGAAATAGCGGGACGTCTTCCGCTGCGGCCTCTTTTTTGCAGTCCGGACGCGGGGTGCGAACCGGCGCTTCGCAACTTTTTTGCGCAATCCGATTTTTTCTCGGCGCATGTTGCGTATCTTTGCCTGCCGGAAAAGGCCGCTTCCGAAGGGGCGGCCGAAATCGATACGACCATGAATGTCAGAACCAAAGGTCTCGTCTGCGGTGCGGTGGCGGCCGCGACCTACGGGATGAACCCGCTCTTCACCCTGCCGCTCTATCATGCGGGAATGACGCCCGACTCGGTGTTGTTCTACCGCTACGCCTTCGCATTGCCAATTCTGGCGGTGATGATCCGTCTGCGAGGGCAGGATTTCAGCCTGCGCCGCTGTGAGATGCTGCCGCTCGTGGCCATGGGTCTGCTCTTTTCCGCCTCGTCGCTCTTTCTCTACATGAGCTATAACTACATGGACGCCGGCATCGCCTCGACGATTCTGTTCGTCTATCCGATCCTCGTGGCGCTCATCATGGCCCTGGGCTTCCGCGAACGCATCACGCCGCTGACGATCTTCTGCATCGCACTGGCCGTTTTAGGCATCGGGCTGCTCTACGAGGGAGACGGCCAGACGCTCAGCCTCACGGGCGTGACGCTCGTGCTGCTCTCGTCGCTTTCCTACGCCGTCTATATCGTGGGCGTCAACCGCTCCGCGCTGGCGGCCTTGCCGACGGTCAAGCTCACCTTCTACGCCCTGCTGTTCGGCCTTGCGATCTACGTCGTGCGGCTCGATTTCCTCACGGGCCTGCAAGCCGTCCCGTCGTGGTATCTGTGGGGCAACGTGCTGGCGCTGGCGGCGCTGCCGACGGCCGTTTCGCTGCTCTGCACCACGCAGGCCATCCACTACATCGGCTCCACGCCGACGGCCATCCTCGGTGCGCTCGAACCCGTCACGGCGGTCTTCTTCGGCGTGGTGATTTTCCACGAAGAACTTACGGCGCGGCTGGGACTCGGCATCGCGCTGATACTGGTGGCCGTGACGCTCATCGTCGCCGGCGGGCGGTTCGCCTCTTTCTTGCTCCGCTTCCGGCGGCTCTTTCCCAAACGGCACAGAAAAACGGAAGCCTGAGTTCGGGCTTCCGTTCGGGCGGAGCGTGCTCCGTCTATTCCAACCATCCGCGAATGGCGGCGATCACCTCTTCGCGCATCGGCTCGGGCAGGGTGGCGATGCGCGTGCGGTGCGATCCGCCGGGCTGCACGAAGAGCTTCATGTTGCGCTTGCGGGGCGTCACGGCCCATGCCGCGCCCGATGCCGTCCACGGATCGTTGGCGCCGTAGATCATCACTATGTTCGGGTCTTCGCGTTTGAGGTAGCGGTGCATCCGCCGGTAGAGCGTCCGGTCGAAATCGAGGTCGCGCAGCTCGTCGGGCAGGAAGATCCGCCGCAGGTAGTCTTTGCTGTTGCGGATACTGAGGTATTTTCGCAGCGGGCGAGTGTCGTAGCCGTAGTAACCCAGTTCGCGGGCCGCCTGCACGAAAAACGAGGTCGTCGGCGTTTCACGCACGAAGTATTCGGGGTCGACCGCTCCGATGAAGTAATCGAACAGTTCGTCGTCCGTAACCGACGTAGCGGGAATCTCGTAGGAGTTCGAGCCCCACTGCCAGAAGGAGAAGGCGTACTCCAATGCGCAGAGGTCGTAGATTTCCGTCAGCGGCGCGCGGAACTCGTATCCCTTTTCGCGGCAGTAGGCTTCGAAACGGGGCATCAGCCGGTCGCGGCGGCGCAGCACCTCCGTCTGGAAACGCTCGACGGCGGCGCGTTCGTCGGCCGTTCCCACGCGGCGCAGGAACTTCTCGTGCCGTCCGTCCTCGCGCGAGCGGTTGACCGGGCCCACATAGGGGACGTAGCCGTCGACGTCGCCGGGGAAGAAGGTCGCGTAGAGCATCGTCGTCGTGCCGCCCTTGCTGATTCCCGTGGCGATCCACTTGCCCGGGTAGATCGCGCCCAGCAGCTGCCGCACGTCGTGCAGGTCGCAGGCCGAAGCTTCGGCCGTGAGGTAGTGCCAGTCGCGCGGGTCGGGCGTCGAGCCGAGGAAATAGCGGTGCTCGACGAAGACGATGTTGGCGTCGAGCAGCTGCGACAGCTCTTCACGGTAATCCGGACGGTAGGCGTATTTCGCGCCGTAACCTTCGGTGACGAGGATCGTCGGCCTGTCGAAGCCGGCGTGCGAGACGACGATGCGGTGCGTGAAAGAGCCCTTTTCGGGGGCCTGCCAGTCGAGCGGCTGGCGCAGGACCAGTTCGTACTTCTCGTCGAAGCGGGTCGATTCGAGCGGCGTCACCTCGATGGCCCGTTCCAGTTTTTCGAGCCGCTGTTGCAGCGGAGTCCGTGCCACGGCCGGCAGCACGAAGACCGCGGCCAGCACCAAAAGTAAACTTCGTCTTTTCATAATTTCGAGTCTGTTCATGTTCACTCTTCGTTTTCTTGCCCCGGCAGCGTTCGGACGGGGCCGGTTCTGTCTAGGCTCGGCAGGACGGCCGCAGTCAGGCATTCCGTCTGCAAAGATAGCAAAAGCAAACTTATTTGCGATTGTGCCAGTTCCCTCGCCCGCGCCGTGCGGCCGGAAGGAGCGTATCGGATTCGATTTTTAATTTATGAAATATCGTGCATTCCGGATAATTCCGTGAAATATTTCGTATCTTTGGCTTCGCCGAAGATACTCCGTCTCGGTGTAATCAAACTGACGTTTGCTTCTGCGCTCGACTTTTCGTATCTTTGGCTGCGCCTTAGATACTCCCGCTCGGCAAAATGCAAACGAGTTTGCTTTTGCCCGTGCTTATTCGTATCTTCGTTAGACCGATTGCCCGCCGGGTCCTCTGCCGGTCGTGGAATGAAAAGTGCAGGAGACGATAAAAAAATGAACGATATGAATTTTCTGGATTTGGTCAAGGCGCGTTATTCGGTGCGGAGTTACCGGCCGCAGGCCGTCGAACGGGAGAAGGTGGAGTATTTGTTGGAGTGTGCGCGGCTGGCGCCTTCGGCGGTCAATGTCCAGCCGTGGCGAGTCTTCGTCGTGGCGAGCGATGCGTGCAGGGAGGCCCTGCGGCGCTGTTATCACCGCGAGTGGTTCGCCGAAGCGCCGCTCTGCATCGCGGTGTGCGTCGACGAGTCGGTGTCGTGGAAGCGTAAAAGCGACGGACACGACCATGCCGACATCGATGCGGCGATCGCCGCCGAACACATCTGTCTGGCAGCAGCCGAGCAGGGATTGGGGAGTTGCTGGGTCTGCAATTTCGACGTGCCGCTCTGCCGCGAGGCGTTGGAGCTGCCCGCGACGCTGCGACCCGTCGTGCTGATCCCGGTCGGCTATCCGGCCGACGCTCCGACGCAGAAGAAACGCAAGTCGCCGGACGAGGTCGCCGAATGGCGCTGAGGCGGAAACGGATACCGAAACGGACTTTTTATCGGGAAATACGATGAAGATAGCGCTATTCATACCTTGTTACATCAACGCCCTCTATCCGCAGGTGGGCGAGGCCTCCTATCGGCTGTTGCGGTCGCTGGGGCTCGACGTCGACTATCCGCTCGACCAGACCTGCTGCGGGCAGCCGATGGCCAATGCGGGTTACGAACGCGACGCGCAACCATTGGCCGAACGCATGGAGGAGCTCTTCGCGGGGTACGACTATGTGGTGGGGCCGTCGGCCAGCTGCGTGAGTTTCGTGCGCGAAGGGTATCCCCGCCTGGTGCCGCACACCGACGGCGGGCCGTGTCTGGCGTCGCGCATCTACGAAATCTGCGAGTTCGTGCACGACGTGGTGCGTCCCGAACGGCTCGACGCCTCGTTCCACCACAAGGTGAGTATCCATAACTCGTGTCACGGCGTGCGGCTGATGGGGCTGAGTACGCCCAGCGAGCTGAACATTCCCTATCGTTCCAAGCTGCGCGACCTGCTGGCGCTGGTCGAAGGGGTCGAGGTTTTCGAGCCTGCGCGCGTGGATGAGTGCTGCGGTTTCGGCGGCATGTTCGCCGTGGAGGAGAAGGAGGTCTCGGTCTGCATGGGGCGCGACAAGGTCCGCGACCACATGTCTACGGGCGCCGAGTATATCACGGGGGCCGACAGTTCGTGTCTGATGCACATGCAGGGCGTCATCGACCGCGAACGGCTGCCGATAAAGACCCTGCATATCGTTGAAATCCTGACTGCACGACAATGAGTACACATGCGAAGGCCGCGGCGAAATTCCTCGCCGACAGGGAGCGTGCCGCGTGGCACGACCGCGCGCTCTTCCACGTGCGCGAGAAGCGCGACCGCATGGCGCACGCCGTTCCCGAATGGGAGGCGCTGCGGCAGGCGGCTTCCGAGATCAAGCTGCACACGCTGTCGCATCTGGGACGCTATCTCGAAGAGTTCGAACGCAATGCGACGGCCAACGGAATGGTCGTCCACTGGGCTTCCGACGCCCGCGAGATGAACCGGATCGTGCTCGACATCCTGCGCCGGCACGGCGGGCGGACGCTCATCAAGAGCAAGTCGATGCTCTCCGAGGAGTGCGGCCTCGCGCCCTTCCTGGCCGGACAGGGGATCGATGCCGTGGAGAGCGACCTGGGCGAACGGATCATGCAGCTGATGCACCGTCCGCCCAGCCATATCGTGCTGCCGGCGATCCATGTGCGGCGCGAGGAGGTGGGCGAACTCTTCGAACGGGAACTCGGCACGGCGCGGGGCGACAGCGATCCCACCTACCTGACGCACGAGGCGCGCAAACATTTGCGCGGCAAGTTCCTCACGGCCGATGTCGCCATGACGGGCGTCAATTTCGCCGTGGCCTCGGAGGGGGCCTTCGCAGTCTGCACCAACGAGGGCAACGCCGATCTGGGGACGTCGTTTCCCGATCTGCATATCGCGATCATGGGGTTGGAGAAGGTCGTCCCCGACTACCGTTCGCTGGCGGTCTTCACCCGTCTGCTGGCGCGTTCGGCCACGGGGCAGCCCGTGACGGCCTATACGTCGCTGTACCGACGTCCGGAGCCGGGCAAGCAGATTCATGTGGTCATCGTCGACAACGGCCGCACCGAATCGCTGCGCAACGAGGCGCACCGCAACATGCTCAAATGTTTGCGCTGCGGCGCCTGCATGAATACCTGTCCTGTCTACCGGCGGTCGGGCGGTTACTCCTACTCGTATTTCATCCCCGGCCCGCTGGGAATCAACTTGGGGATGCTGCGCTCGCCCGAACGCTATGCGGGCAACGTGTCGGGCTGTTCGCTGTGCTACTCCTGCTCGAACGTCTGTCCGGCGCGGATCGACCTGGGCGAACAGATCTACGCGTGGCGGCAGGAGATGGATGCCGACGGCGTGGCCGATACCCGCAAGAAACTGGCGGTCGAGGGAATGGACGTGGTGATGCGGCACAAAACCTTGTTCTACACGGGTTTGAAGCTGATTCCGTGGGTGCCGCGCTTCGTCTATAACAATCGCTTCAACCCGTGGTGCGCCGGCCGCGAGATGCCGCATTTCGCTCGCCGGAGTTTCAACGAACTGTGGAAAGAGGGAAAAATCGCAACGGAAAAAAAGGAGAAGCGATGAATACGAAAGAAGCTATCCTGGCACGTCTGGCGCACAGCGGGATGCCCGAGCACCCGATGCCTGCGCTGGATTTCGGGCGCGAAGGGTTCGATGATCCGCTGACGGCGTTCCGGCAGTCGGTGGAGGCGGCGGGCGGCCGCGTGGCGGAGTGGGCGGAAGGTGTTCCGGCCGGAGAGTTGCTGCGGTCGCTCGGATTGGAGGGCCGGCGGGTGGTGTCGGCCGTGGAGGAGATTCCCTCGGCGTTCGATGCGGATGCCGTGGAAGATGCGCGCGAACTGGACGGGATCGACGCGGCCGTGGTCGGCGGAGTGCTGGGCGTGGCCGAGAACGGCGCCGTATGGCTGCCGCAGCGGGCGCGGCACAAGGCGCTCTACTTCGCCGTGGAGTCGCTGGTGATCCTGCTTCCGCGCGACGCGGTGGTCGCCACGATGCAGGATGCCGTCGAAGACCCGCGCTTCGACCGCGATTTCGGCTTCGGCTGTTTCATGTCCGGCCCGTCGAAGACGGCCGACATCGAACAGGCGCTCGTGATCGGTGCGCACGGCCCGATGTCGGTGACGGTGGTGCTGACCGGAGGAAAGGAGGCGGCCCGATGAAACCCGCGAAGAGTTGGATCTGTTACTTTTCCCCGACGGGGACTTCGCGCCGCGTGGCGGAGGCCGTCGGCAGGGGATTGAACTGCGCGCAGACGGTCGTTTGCGACGCGACGCACGATGCGGTCTGCGTTGCGGCGGAGCGCGGGGACGCGGCGGTCTTCGCCGTACCCGTCTACGGCGGGCATGCGGCTCCGCTCGCCTTGCGGCGGTTGGATGCCGTGCGGGGCGACGGTACGCCGGCCGTGGTGGTCGTGCTCTACGGCAATCGCGCCTACGAACATGCCGCGTGCGAGCTGGCCGATTTCGTGGCGGCACGGGGATTCGTGCCCGTGGCTGCGGCCGCGTTCGTCGGCGAGCACTCCTACTCCACGGCGCGTTGGCCGATCGCTGCGGGGCGGCCCGACGGGGACGACTGTGCCGAGGCCGAGGCCTTCGGGCGCGTCGTGGCGGCGAAACTCGCCGCCGGCGGGGTGCGGGCGATCGATGTGAAGAGGTTGCCGACCGTGCGCAACGGGATGCTCTCGATGTGGCGGTTCGTGCGGTTCGTACTCGGTTACCGCCGCAGTCAGAAGCGGCATCCGCAACGGGTGGCGGTCGAGACCTCGGCCGACAGGTGCACGCACTGCGGCCGCTGTGTGAAACTCTGCCCGACGGGAGCCATCGTCGCCGGCGACGAGTTTCGTACCGATGCGGCGAAGTGTATCCGCTGCTGTGCTTGCGTCAAGGGATGTCCCGTCGGCGCACGCAGCTACGATTCTCCCTTCGCACCCGTGCTGTCGCGTAATTTCGCGCAACGCAAGCGCAACCTCACGCTCATGTAGGGCGTGCACGACGCGCAGTCATGAGACCGGAACTTCGGGTTCCGGTCTTTTTCATGCCGATTCGGGGTTGTGGAACTCTATTCGGTGCCGAGCGGTTGTTCGAGCAGGATCATGTCGCGCAGCAGGACGCCCTCCTCGACGATCGGGTGGTCGTAATTGCGGGTAAAAAAGTCGGGGATGCGGCCTGCGGGGCGGAAGCCGCACTGCGCATAGAAGCTGAGCGTCGAGGGCGTTTCGCCCGTGCCGACCCGCAGCGTGCGGTAGCCTTGCTCAGCATAGCGGCGGACGACGAATGCGACCATTCGCCGGCCGTGGCCCTGCCGCTGGCGGCAGGGTTCGACGGCGAGGTTTTTCAGTTCGCAGCAGCCGTCGCCCTCGTCGGCGACGACCGCGACGGCGCACGGGTCGGGATCGAAACAGACGAAGAGGCTTCCGTGCGGCAGGTAGCGCATCACCATCTCCTCCTGTTCGTCGCCGACGAGCAGCAGCGGCAGGTAACGGCGTTTGTCGCCGGTAATTTCGCGGATCTCCATGGTTATTCGGTCTCTTCGGCGGTTTGGGTGCGGACGACGACGCCCAGCAGCGGCAGCAGGTCGAGGGCCTGGCTCGGGGCGACGATAGCGCCCCGCAGGTCGTCGACGGTCAGCCGCAGGTCGCCGAGCTGCGACTGCCTGAGGTCGATGCCGCGCAGCGGCGTATGCGAAAACTCGGTGCTGCGCAGCGTGCAGCCCTCGAAGGCGACGCCGTCGAGGCGGCAGTCGTTCAGCGCCGCTTCCGTCAGGTCGCACTCCGTGAAGCGTACCTGCCGCAGGCGGCTGCCCGACAGGTTGAGGTAGCGGCCGTTGCAACGTTCCAGCCGTACGTGGTTGAGCGTGGCGTCGGGCAGGGCGGCGCCCAGCAGTTTGCAGCCGACGAACTCCACGCGGTTGAGCGCCGCACCGTCCAGCGCGAGGTTCGAGAGATCGCACCCTTCGAAACGGATGTCGCTCAATTGTGCGCCGTGCAGCCGGCAGTCGGTGAAGGTCACGTTGCGGAAGAGGCAGTTGTGCCAGAGAGCGTGCTCGGCGGCGAGGGGGCCGACCGTACCGCGTTCCACGCTTCGGTCCGTCCAGTCGTCCGCCTGTTGCGACAGGATGCCGGCGTCGACTGGGAGCATGGCTTCGAGCCGGAGTGCGGCGGGGCAGGCGACCGTTTTTTTCTTCGTGGGTTTCATCGTATCACCATTCGATTTCGGGGATGCCGTGCGCGCGCAGGTAGGCGTTGGCGCGGCTGAAATGGCGGCAGCCGAAGAACCCCCGGTCGGCCGACCGGGGCGAGGGGTGCGCCGCCGTGAGCACGAGATGGCGTTCGGGATCGATCAGCGCCGCCTTCTGCTGCGCGGCTGCGCCCCAAAGCAGGAAAACCAGGTGGTCGCGCCGCTCGTTGAGGCGGCGGATCACGGCGTCGGAGAACTCCTCCCATCCGCGGCCGCGATGCGATCCGCTCCGGAAAGCGCGTGTGGTGAAGATCGTGTTCATCGACAGGACGCCTTGTGCGACCCAACGTTCCAGCCGTCCCGATGCGGGGACGGGGCGCCCTGTGTCGTCGTGTACTTCGCGGAAGATATTTTGCAGCGAGCCGGGAATCGGCACGCCGTCGGGCACCGAGAAACAGATTCCGTAGTAGAAGCGCGGGTCGGGGTAGGGATCCTGTCCCAGAATGACGACCCGCACGCGGTCGAACGGGCAGAGGTTGAAGACGCGGAAGAGATCGCCGTTGACGGGACAGACGCGCTGCGTGCGGTACTCCTCGCGCACGAACGCCGCCAGCCGCGCGAAATAGGGTTTGTCGAACTCTTCCTGCAACTGCGAACGCCAGCTCTCTTCGATCTTGACTTGCATGGGACGGTTGTATTTTATGCGAAAGTTACGGTTTTTCGTCCGGAATTGCAACGGCTCTTCGCTCTTTTAGCGGGGTGAGGGGTGGTTTCGGGCGATTCGATCGGCGTGTCGCAGCCTGCGGAGGGGAGCTATGGCGAACCGCCGTTGCAGGTTGCAGTTCGCGCGGTTCATGGGGCCGCTGAACGGGGGGGAGACGGTTTCCGGTTGGAAATCTGTTCGTCCGGCGATCTCCTGCGACGAACTTCCGTCTATGAAAAAGCCCCGACTCTGCGGGAGCCGAGGACGGAATTCCTGCGGACGGGAGAGCTATTCCAGCTCCTGAGCCTTGATGCAGACGACCTTGCCGTCACGGACGACGACCAGTTCGCCGTTCTCCTTCTTCGTCTTCTCGATCAGGCGTTTACGTGCCAGGAGAATGCCTGCGTTGATCTTTTCTTGAAGTTGTTTTATTTCAATTTCGCTCATAGCTCATGAATTGTTGGTAGGCTAACGGATTTTCGATGTGCTTTGTTGTATCGTTCTCTCCCGTCGCGATGATCCGGATTTCGGCATCGGCGGAGCTGTTGTCGTAGATGACCCAGTAGTCGCACAGCGGAGCGTAGAGTGCGACCATGTTGCGCATGCCGGTGGCATAGCGGCGGCGGATCACCTCCTCGGGAATGTCGTGACCGCCCTTGCTCACCCGCGTTGCGACGCGCACGATAGCCAGTTCCGGCGTGGGAAGCCAGAAGAAAAGCAGCGAAACGAAGTACCCCATCGCGTGAGCCTGATCGATGAACTTCACATAGGAGCGCGTGGCGAGCGTCGTCTCGAAGGCGAAGTCCTCGCCGGCGATCAGCAGGTCGTCCATGCGTTGCAGCATCAGCCTCCCCGCGTCGATGGCGACGCTTTCGGGGTTGAACGGCGAGAGGCCCTTGGCGATTTCGTCGGCATTGACGAATTCGCGGCAGTCGAGCATCTCCGGCAACACCGTATAGGAAGCCGTTGTCTTACCGGCGCCGTTGCATCCCGCTATGATGTAGAGTTTCGGCATGTGTGGCATTATCGTAGGGGCAAATATAATCATTAATTTGGAAATTCGCCCAAACACCGTTCCATAAAATGCCCGAACCGACCGGCAGACCCGCTGCGGGGCGGTTCGCTCTGCATTCGGCTGTTGGATGTCGGCGGATCGCAGAGGCAGGTCGGTCGGGAACGCCGCCGTCGGGGCCTCCTGCCCGCAAGGAACGAGGCCGTTCCTGTGCGGGAACGGCCTCGTCCGGAAGAGCGGGAGGGGAGTGTCAGTCGCGGTAGAGGTCGGGCCCCCACGTCAGACCGCAGGGATTGACTACCTGCTTGTATTTGAAGTTGCTCCACTTGACCATCGTGGGATTCTCTTTGAGCGAGAGCATGTAGTTGCCCAGTGTGGTCGTGAGGACGAGTTTCAACTCGTTTTTGCCCGGACGGAGCAGCTTCGCGACATCGTAGACGTGGCGGCCGTGCCATACCGCACCGGCCTTTACGCCGTTGACGTAGAGTTCCGAAACGCAGTTTTCCACGCCGAATTCCATGTGCGCGTATTCGCCGGGACGGACGTCGAGCGTCGTGCGGTAGACGATCTGGCCGGAGAAGGATTCGAAACGCTTCTCCTTGCCCAGGTCGAACAGGCGGTCGGTTTCGAGTTCGGCGACGGTGCCGTCGTAGTGGTTGAGCGTGACGTTCCAATGCAGGGCCCGACGTTCGGCGGGACCTTCGAGCCGTGCGTCGGCCGTGGCGGTCGCGGCGCCCCTGACCGGTTTGTCGAAGACCAGCAGCCGCGATTCGGTGGGTTCGAGGTGCAGTTTGAGCCGCGTCCCCGTGTCGGGCAGCAGTGCGCGCTCGCCCGTCATCGGATCCCACAGCCACATGCGCCGTCCGCGCAGGTCGATATTGAATTCGGTGTCGAGCGTATAAGCTTCCGTAAGGCTGTAATTGGCGAAGAAGAAGATGTCGAGATTGCCCGCCTTGTAGTGGTTCTGATTGACGAACGCCTGCGGATTGTCGATGCGGACGGCGGGTGTCAGTCCGTATTTCTGCTGCAACTCCTTGTACCAGCCGATGAGGTGCCCCTTGCGCGGCGCCTCGACGTGGAGGATCCGGTCGGGGTACTGCTTCATCAGGTCGGCCGTCAGGCGTTGCACCTCCTTGTCGCCGCCTTCGAGACCCGCCAGACCGGGGGCTTTCGAGGGGGTCGAGCCGACGAAGAAGACCTTGCCGCCGGCAGCGGCGTAGCGGCCGATCGCGGCGAGCGTCTCGGGCGAGATCGTCTCGACTTCGAGCAGCAGCAGCGCCTTGTAGCTGCGGTCGCCGTACTCGATCCGTCCGTCGGCGAACGTGCTGCGTTGCAGGATCGATTCGGTGAGGTAGTCGCAGCCGCCGCCGTTCTGGTGAACGGCCTCCCAAAGCGTGTTGACGTAGAAGGGGCGCCACTTGCCGGGCGAAGGTTCGAACTGCGGCGCCAGGTAGGTCCACATGTCGACGAGCGGCTGCATGAGCGCGATGTCGGTCTGCATCTCGGAGTTGCGCAGGACGGTCGACAGGCGGGCCTTGTAGGAGATCCATTCGGGGAAGAAGCGCCACAGCGGGTTGCGTTCGTTGTAGAACGTACCGTAACGCACCCAGCCCGGGAACGGCGCCTCGGCGGGAGAGTAGTTGTAGCCGTGGAGTACGGAGTGCGTCACGCCCGACAGGTTGCTTAGGTCACCCGTGATCTTGATGCGTTCGAGCGTCTCGTTGAAGACGAAGCGCGTGTTGGTGATCTCTTCGCAGCTGACGACGTTCTTGCCCGAGAGATGCGCGCCCGAAGCGACGAACTTGTTGACCATCTTGTAGCCGTGTCCCGACATCTTGTCGTCGGGGAAGATCTCGCCGTTCTCCTTGTGGTACCACGTCTCGCATTCGGGAATGTCGACGTCCATGAGCGACTCGACGGGCATACAGCCCTTGCCGTAGGCCTGGATGCGCGACTTGACGCCGCAGGCGCGGCACCATGCGTTCAGTTCGTCGAGGAAACGCTCCTTGAAGAGCTCGGCCAGCGTCAGTTCGTAGTCGTAGCGCATACGGTAGATGCGCTCCATCACGTCGGGTTCGATCCGGGCGCCGTAGGGCGTCTTGATCTCGTTGCCGTAGGGGCCTACCTTTTTCAGGATCAGCGGGTAGTAGGTGTAGAGGTCGTATCCGCGCCGTTTCTGGAACTCTTCGCGGATGTCCTTGCACCAGTTGGAGCCTTCCAGCTCGAAGCTGTCGGTGAAGAACGAGCGGATGCGGTCGTGGAGGTTGCCGACGACGGGGCGCATGGCATCGGACATCCGGTTGAGGTAACGGCGCACGGCCTCGGCGTTGAAGTGGTCGAGCACCGGCCCGCGGGCGCCTAGCGCACCGTGGATCACGCCCATGTAGCCGGTGTGCTTGACCACGACGTAGGCGATGTGGCGGCCAGCCGGAACGTCGATCGTCACCTCCTGCGCTCCCGGCGCGAAGGTCACGGGCGTGCCGGGGATGAGTTCGGTGATGTGGGCGGGGAAGAGCCGCACCTCGATCAGTTCGGAGAGTTTGTCGCGGTTGGCCGAGAGCAGTTTGGGCGTGGCGCTTCGGATGAGGTCGTCGGTACGGACGGTCACCTTGCAGGGGCCTTCGAACTCCATCGTGCCGAGGGCCATCATCTTGATCTGCTCGTCGCGCGAGAGGGTCTCGGCGCCGAACGGCCAGCCCGAGCCGACGATCAGGTCACTGTACATGCCGCGCGCAGCGGCTTCGCGCATGGTGAAGTCGACCAGTTCCAGCCAGCGGTCCGATAGCCAGGGCACCTGTGCGAAGCCCAGCGTGTCCTTGTAGCGGTCGGGGAAGGCGATGGAGTTGATCTCCACGCCGCCGAAGCCGGCGCGCTGCATCGAGTCGAGCTCGCGCACGATCTCCTTTTCGCAGACGCGCGTACCGTTCCACCACCAGCGGGCGAAGAGCTTCGACGAGCTGTCGGGCGTGCGGAATTTCTCGTAGAGTTTGTTTGCGGGAACCTCTTTCAGGAAGGCGTCGCCCGTCAGGTCGCCCCCTTTCGGGGCGGCTGCGGCGTCGGGTGCGGAGAGGGACAGTGCGGTAGCGATACCGAAGGTGAGAAGTAGTTTGACGC
>ENA-UONT01000944-UONT01000944.1-human-gut-metagenome-genome-assembly--contig:-CS20-NODE-944-length-28693-cov-11.608667_pt1 | contig 28693 bp, 27 predicted proteins | sample MGYA00242459_ERZ724006 | MGnify/ENA metagenome assembly ERZ724006 | reverse complement strand
CTTCAGCAGAAGATAGTGGACAAAGCTTGTAGAGCGGGTATCGAAGTGATCTTCGCTGACCCTCGCTATACGTCGCAAACCTGTCCGCATTGCAATGCCATCGGACGCTCGGCCTAGAACCAAATGACTATGCCGCAGAGGCCGGGCGGCGCTACCATTGAAGGATCCCGCAAGTCTTCACCCGCCGGCCGCGTCTCATGATTCTCGAAGCCTTTCTTCTGTCCCTCAACTGCGTCGTCATCCTGCTGATTCTCGGCGGCGCAGGCTACGTGACGGCCGCACGGGGCTGGTACGACAAGAGCTCCCGCGTCCTGCTTGCGCGCCTCGTGACCTTTCTCTCCCTGCCCGCCTACCTCTTCTCGAGCGTCATGCAGACGCTTGACCACGACGGACTCCTGACGCTTGTGGGTTCGATGGCGACGCCCTTCATCTCGATCTGGACCTGCTTCCTGCTGAGCCGCATCATCGCGCGCGTCTGCCATGTCGAGGGGGTGCATTCGGGCGTCTTTTCGAGCGCCTTCACGGCAACGAACAACATGTTCATCGGCCTGCCCGTCTCGCTCGCGCTCTTCGGCACCGAGGCGATGGTGCCCACGCTCCTCTACTTCTTTGCGAACACCACGTTCTTCTGGACGGTCGGCAACTACATGGAGGCGGCCGACGGGAGGCTTGCCACGATGCAGAAGCCCCAGAAGGTGTTCTCGGCGCAGACCTTCAAACGTATCTTCACGCCGCCGCTCCTCGGCTTCCTCACGGCCATCGTGTTCATCCTGCTCGACTTCACGCCTCCGAAGGCGATCATGGACGCCGCGCACTACATGGGCGGCATCACGACGCCGCTCGCGCTCGTCTTCGTGGGCTGCATGCTCTACAACATCGGCATCCGCAACATCCGCGTCACGAAGGACATGCTCTGGGTCTACATCGGGCGCTTCGTGATCTGCCCGCTCGTGTGCCTTGTGCTCACGTACGTCATTCCCATTCCGCCGCTCTTTGCGAAGGTCTACGTCATTCAGGCGGCGTTGCCCTGCATCACGCAGATCGCCGTGCTCGCCGAATTCCACCACGCCGATGTCAAGTTCGCGACGACGGCCGTCGCCTCGACGACGCTCTTCTCGCTCGCCGTGATCCCTGCGTGGATGATCCTCGTGACGATGCTCATCCCGAGCTGATCACGGCGGACCTTCCGACCTATTCCGCGGCCTGCTTCTTCGAAAGCGCGTCGAACTCTTCCTTCCTCGCGACCACGTCGGCAAGGTCACGGTCGAGCTGCTCGATGTCACGCTCGAGATCGCGGATGTCCTCTTCGTCCGCCTCGATCTCTTCCATGAACTCGATTTCGCCCTCGATGTTGTTGCGCCTGAGCGCCATCGCGTCAAGAATCTGCTCGAAGTCCGAGGCCGTCAGCGCCTCGAGCGGCGCGTCGAGCACGCGGATGCCGCGAAGAACGGGGGCCGTGCCGGGCGCCCAGTCCTCCTCGGGCGACATGAAGGGCTCGCCCGTGTTGGGACCGAATCCCGGCGGCAGGCTCCTCAAGGCCTTCTTTCCGAGCGCCTCATAGGGATTGATGAGATTCACGCCCTCGGTCCCCGGAATCGGGTGCGGAAGCGGCGCGGTGCCAGGCGTCTCGGGTCTGGGCACGAAGGCCTCGTCGGGCAGGTCCGCCAGGGGATCGGCGGGCCGGGCGGGGAGTTCACAGGCGGGGGCCTGCGCTGCAGCAACGGCGGGAGCGTGCGCCGCACCCGCAACCTCGAGGGGCCTAGGCCCGAGCGTCATCGACATCTCGATTTCGCCGAGCACGAGCGGACCCGACTCGGCGGAAAGCCTCAGAATCTGCCCCGTCTCCTCGTTCTTGAGAATGACGGTGCCTTCGGGAAGAATGACAGTAAAGCGGGACATTCGGATCGGACCTCGTGACGGGAAAGAACGCTGTAATCTAATATTAAGCGCAAAGACCTACCATTATCGGGCAACAGAGTCATTCCAACCCGTGCCTGCCGCACGATGACCAACAAAGGATTTTTTCGATGTACACCTTCTTCTCCATCGTTTTCGGCCTCATCTGGGCTGTCGCCTCGTTCCTCCTTCTCTTCAAGGTCTGGGATGTTCTCGGCCCGATCGTGCTCGGCATCTCGAAGAACCACATCGTGCAGGCCGCCGCGCTCGTCATCACCTACATCGTGATCTTCGGCGTCCCCGCCTGGTGCTGGGTGAAGCTCTTCGGCTGACCCGCAGCCCGTACATGACGCCCTCGCCATGAATCCGCGCCCGCCCATCCTCGACCGATGCGGCGGGCGACGTCGTCATGGGCCATGCGTCGAGCAGGCCGAACCCGTTTTTCAGCATTTGAGAAAAGCGACTTGTCAAATTCTGAAAGTTCCCGTGGGAAGTCAACAATTTTCAAAATTTCCGTCGACGCCTAAACTTCCTCACACAGTTGAGGCGGGCCCGTATCCTGCGGCCGCCGACCATGCTTGACATTCCGACCGAGGAGAACACCATGACCTTCACGAAATTCGCCGTCGCCGCCGCAGCCGCCCTGCTCTGCGCAGGCTCCGTCATCGCCGCCCCCGTCGAGGGCACCGACTACGTCGTCCTTGAAAAGCCGATCCCGAACGCCTCGGGCACCTTCATCAAGGTCTACTCCTACGACTGCCCGTTCTGCTACAAATACGACAAGTCCGTCGTTCCGGCCGTCAAGGCCAAGCTCGACAAGGAAATGAAGTTCCTCGACTACCATCTCCATACCAAGGGCAAGTACGGCAAGGAAGGCTCCGAGGTCCTCGCCGTGATGTGGGTCGCCGACGAAGCCGCCGGCCGCGATCCGTATGCTGCCGACGCCATGCACAAGAAGGCGAAGTTCGCCCTCTACAAGGCCTACCACGACAAGAAGCAGCGCTGGGATGACGGCGCCGACGCCTTCCGCGCAACCGCCCTCGAGGCCGTCGGCATGTCCAAGGCCGATTTCGACGCCAAAAAGAATGATCCGAAGGTTCAGGCGCTCGTGAAGGCCTGGGCCGACAGCACCTACGACGTCGCCAAGATCCAGGGCGTGCCGGCCTTCGTGGTCAACGGCAAGTACCTCCTGAAGACAGCCTCCATCCGCTCCATCGACGGTCTCGTGGAAAACATCCGCGAACTCTCCAAGAAGTAAGAGGTCCTGACAAATGAAGGGATTCTGCGAAAGCTTCCGAAAGAGTCCGATGACGGCCTTCGCCGACTGGCAGGAGACGCGCGAGCCGTGGATCCTCTTCGGCGTGACCTCGATCATCCTGGTGCTTCTGGCCCACTACCTCTTCCAGGGCTGGCTCTACATGCTGCCCTGCGAGCAGTGCGTCTACATCCGCTACGGCAACATCGTCATGGCGATCGGCGCCTTCCTCATCACGATCAATCCGAAGCAGGCTCTGCTGAAGATCGCCGGCATCGGCGTCTTCCTCTACGGCCTCATCTACACGATGATCTGCTCCTGGAAGCTCATGGGCATCCATGACGCCGTCCACTCCGACGACCCGATGGCCATGTTCGGCATGCAGGGCTGCTCGACGGAGCCGACTTATCACTTCGGCCTTCCGCTCGACAAGTGGGCTCCCGACTGGTTCAAGCAGACGGGCGACTGCGGCTACGACGCCCCCGTCGTGCCCGACGGCACCCAGCTCGGCGACTTCCAGCGCTGGCTCATCGAGGTCTATCAGGCGAGCGACGGCTGGTACCTCTTCCCGCAGTGGAAGTTCATGGACATGGCTGAATGCTGCATGCTCGCCTGCGTCTGCTACGCGGCGCTTCTCCTGGTTCTTCTCGCCGCCTGGGGCATGCGCGCCATGAAGAAGGCCTGATCCTCCACAGTGTCTTCACCCGGCCGCTCCGAGCAAAGCCGGCGGCGGTTCCGGTTCAACCGCCAACCGGCTGACGCAGCGTCTCTGGTCCGACGCCACGCCGGCCATCCTCCCAAGCAATGGGCGCCCGACGGCATCAACCGTCAGGCGCCCATTGTCCATTTGGCGTCAGGTCAACCCTTCACGCAGAGGAACTGCTTGAAGACGGTCACGGGTCTCACTAGGTCGGCCTGCTGCGCCATCACCTCGTCGATGGACTTGTAGGCCGACGGAATCTCGTCGAGCACGCCGGGATCGTGCCTGCAGACGACGCCCGCCGTCTCGCGCTTCAGGTCGGCAACCGTGAAGACCTTTTTGGCCTGCGTGCGGCTCATCGTGCGGCCCGCGCCGTGCGCGGACGACATGAAGGACTCCTCGGAGCCGAGTCCCTCGACCAGATACGAGGCGGCGCCCATGCTCCCCGGGATGATGCGAGCTCGCCCCTGCCCGCATGAACGGCGCCCTTGCGCGTCACCCATACGTCGCGCCCGTAATGCGTCTCGCGAGCCACGTAGTTGTGATGGCAGTCGACGACGGGCTCGTCGGAGGAGATCTCCGCCCCCGGCATCACCTCGCGCACCGCGGCCATGACGTCCTCCATCATGATCTCGCGGTTGATCTTCGCATAGGCCTGCGCCCAGTTGACCGCATCCATGTAGTCGTTGAAGTCATCGGTGCCCTCATCGAACCAAGCAAGCGCGGGATCGGGCAGCCGGACCTTCCCTCCAAGTGCCTTCTCGCGGGCGATGCCGATGAAACGCGAGGCCATGACGTTGCCCACGCCGCGCGAACCCGAATGGAGCATCACGCGCACGACGCCGTCTGCATCAGAGGTGAGTTCGATGAAGTGGTTGCCCGCTCCCAGGCTTCCGAGCTGGCTCTGCCAGGTCATGGACACCATGCGCTCGAGGAGTTCGGGATGACGGTCGAGAAGGCTCTTCATGCCTTCCTCGAAGGGCTCCGTGCGGTCGTGACGCACGGCGTCGGGCCTCCTCTCGGTCATGCCGACGGGCACGTGCCGCAGAATCGCCTCGTAGACAGCGCGGACCGCGCGGTCGTCAAGGTCACTGCGCCTGAAGTTGAGTCGTGCAAGGCGCATGCCGCAACCGATGTCGACGCCGACGGCGCTCGGGATGACGGCGCCTTCGGTCGCGATCACGCTGCCTATGGTGGCGCCCAGACCTGCATGAACGTCGGGCATCGCCGCGACGTGATGAAAGACGAACGGCAACGAGGCCGTGTTGAGAAGCTGCTCACGCGACTTGTCGTCGAGCGTCTTCGCCCAGACGTGAACAGGGACGCTTCCTTCGCGTCCGATGATGGAAAAGGCCGCCATGGCGGTACCTCCACATTAGTTCTTTTTAGTTTCAGTTGATATATTTCACCTTTTTCGCAACAAGGGTTTAATTATATGAAGAAGTGCTCGCCCGCACATGCGGGAAAACACCTGAAACGCAAAGGCCGCCGTCGTTCAGTCGAACGCGGCGGCCTTTTCTGAGGCTGTCGAATGTCAGCGGACGGTGCCGATGACGAGGTCGATGCCTTCGGTGCCCGTCTGGACGGGAGCGGAAGTCTCGCCCTCGAGGTCGCCCGCCTGCGGCATGAAGTTGCCGGTGCGGGAGATTCGGGCTCCGACGATCACGTCCTTGACGTCGGCGAGCGTCGTGGCGCCCATGGCCATCGTCATGTCGCTCGTGAGCTTGAACTCAAAGGGGAGCTCCTTGGCGGTGATGCGCATGAAGGCGACCGGCATTTTCGAGCCCGTGGTCGGGCGTGCGTAGATGAAGACAGTGTCCTCGGGCTTGACCTTGTCGGCGTGGGCCTTGTCGAGCGTCACGCGGCCGGAGACAAACGAGGGCTCGGCGGCCTGGACGGTTGGGACGCTCTCGCCCTTGAAGGCTTCGGCCTCAGCCTGACGGGCTGCGGGATCCATGCCGGCGAGGCGGCGGGCCTCGTCGATGTTGTTGCGGATCTGCTGGGCGTCGCCGAAGTCCTCGGGAAGCACGACGAGGAGCTTTTCCCAGTAGGCGGCGGCTTCGGCGTACTTCTCATGATCCCAGGCGTCGATGGCAAGGAGCGCGAGCGCCTTCCACTGGCCCGGATCGATCTTGAGGGCGCGTTGCAGAAGCGCACGGGCCTCGTCCGTGATCACCTTGTTGTTCGCGGCGGCCGTCATGTCGGCCATGTCGGCGATGATGTCGGCGTTGTTCGGCACCAGACGGTCGACCTCGCGGAAGGCGTCGAGCGCCTCGGCGAAGCGACCCACGTTGGAGAGCGTGCGCGCGAGCATGTACCAGGTCTGGGCGTCGTCGGGCGTCTCCTTCAGGCGGTTCTGAAGGCGCTCGATGGCGGCCATCATGTCGGACTGGCTGTGGCCCTGCGTCTGGCGCTGCTGGTTCTGGACGGCCTCGAGGAAGGCGGGGTCCATGGCGTTGTAGCGGCCTAGCGCAAGATAACCGAAGACGGCGGAGGCGGGAATCACGACGGCGAGCACGACGGCGATGATTCGGGCGACCTTGGACTGGTCCTTGACTTCGGCGTCGGTGTCGCGGGCGGTTTCCTCAAGCACGCGGCGCTCGAGTTCGAGGCGGGACTCCTCGTACTCGTCGAGGTCGATGCGGCCAGCCTCACGCTCCTTTTCAAGGTCCGCGGCCTGCTGACGCAGGATGCCGAGAATCGTTTCGTGGCGGTCTTCGGCGTCAGCGGCCTTGCGGCCGCCGAACCAGAGCGGCAGCGCCACGGCGGCCATCGCGATCAGGCAGAAGACGACGCAGATGATGATGAAGGTTGTCAGCATCGGTTACTCCTTGTCGCCCGAGAGCAGCTTGTCCGCGCGGGCCTTTTCCTCGGCGGTGAGCGGACGGACGGTCTTGGCGACGGCCGACTTGCGGCGGCGGAGGTTGAGGTAGAACGCGGCGAGGCCCACAAGGAAGAGTGCGACGGGGCCGAGCCAGAGGATGACCGTGTTGGCCTTGAAGGGCGGCTTGTAGAGCACGAAGTCGCCGTAGCGTTCGACCATGTAGTCCACGATCTCCTTGTTGGTCTTGCCGGCCTTGACCTGCTCGATCACCTGGTTGCGCAGGTCGACGGCGAGCTCGGCGTTGGAGTCGGCGATGGACTGGTTCTGGCAGACGAGGCAGCGGAGCTGCTCGGAAACCTCGACGACGCGCTGGTGGGCGATCGGGTCAAAGGCGGTCGGAGCGGCTTCGCGCGGAGCTGCGAAGGCCGTGCCGGCCATCAGTGCGCAGGCCGCGAGGGCGGCGCCCATAAGCTTGACGGACTTCATGTTATTCGGCCTCCAGCTGCTTGATGAGGGGCTTGAGCTGCTCGTTCCAGATCTGCGGATCGAGCGGGTAGCTCACCTTGGCCCGGATCACGCCCTTCTTGTCGATGACGAAGGTCTCGGGAACGCCCGTGACGCCGAGGTCAAGACCGACCCGGTTCTTCACCTCGAAGACGACCATGTCGTAAGGATTGCCCTGCTGGCGCAGCATGTTGAGGGCGGCGCCAGGATTGTCCTTGTAGACGAAGCCAACGATCGGGGTCTTGAGGCCGTCCTTCTTGAGCTTGACCATGTAGGGGTGCTCCTGCTTGCAGGGAATGCACCACGTGGCCCAGACGTTGAGCATCCAGACCTTGCCCTTCATCTCCTCGGTGGAGAGCGTCTTCGTGGTGTCGAAGAGCGTCGGGAGCGACCACTGCGGCATCGGCTTGTTGATGAGCACGCTGGGCAGCTGTCGCGGATCCATGTAGAGCCCCTTGAAGAGGAAGCCCGCGAGGACAATGAAGATTCCGAAAGGAATCAGATACTTGAGAGACTTGCTCATGACTTATTCTCCGTCAGCTTCGTTCTTCTGCTTGCGGCGGCGGTAGCGTCGGTCGGACGCGGCCCAAAGGCCAGCGGCGGCCATGATGATGCAGCCCCACCAGATCCAGGTGACGTAAGGCTTGTAGTAGGCGCGCACGACCCAGCCGCCGTCATTGGTCGGCGTGCCGAGGCTCACGTACACGTCGCCCGTGATCGAGTGGCGGATGGCGGACTCGGTCATCGGCATCGAGTTTGAGCTGTAGTACTTGCGCTTTTCAGGATAGAGGTGCTGGAGCTCCCTGCCGTTCACGGAGAGCGTGAAATCGCCGCGGTCGGCCGTGTAGTTCGGGCCGCGGACGGTTTCGACGCCGTTGAACGTGAAGGTGTAGCCGGCGACCGTCACGGTCTCGCCTTCGTACATGCGCACGTCGCGTTCGGACTGGTAGCCCTTGACGAGCGCCACGCCGATGATGAAGACGGCCACGCCGATGTGGGCGAACTGCATGCCCCAGAAGGCGCGCGGCTGGCGCATCAGGCGGGCGAAGACATTGCCCGGCTGGTTGCGGATCTGATGACGGAACGTCTGGATCACGGCAAAGAAGACGAACATCGCGGACGTGCAGCCGAGGAAGACCCAGTGGCCGAACTCGCCCATGAGGAGCGGGATGGCGGCGCCGGCCACGATGGCGGCGACGAGGCACCAGGCGAGCTCGCGGGCGAGCGCCTTCGGATCGGCGTCCTTCCAGCGGGCGAGCGGACCCACGCCCATCAGGAACACGCACGGCAGCATGAGCGGACCGAAGACGGCGTCAAAGTACGGGGGGCCGACCGAGATCTTGCCGGCGTTGAGCGCGTCGAGGAAGAGCGGATAGAGCGTGCCGAGAAGCACGGCACCCATGGCCACGACGAGCAGCACGTTGTTGACGAGGAGCATCGACTCGCGGGAGATGAGCGAGAAGTTGCCGCCCAGACCCACCGTCGGGGCGCGCCATGCAAAGAGCAGGAACGAGAGGCCGATGACGATGATGAGGAAGGCCAGAATGAAGAGACCGCGCTCGGGGTCGGTCGCGAAGGCGTGCACCGAGGTGAGCACGCCGGAGCGCACGAGGAAGGTGCCGAGGAGCGAGAGCGAGAACGTCAGGATCGCGAGGAGCACCGTCCAGATGCGGAAGCAACCGCGCTTTTCGGTGACGGCGAGCGAGTGGATGAGCGCGGTGCCCGTGAGCCACGGCATGAACGAGGAGTTCTCGACCGGGTCCCAGAACCACCAGCCGCCCCAGCCGAGCTCGTAGTAGGCCCAGTAGGAGCCGAGCGCGATGCCGAGCGTGAGGAGCACCCAGGCGGCCGTCGTCCACGGACGCATCCAGCGGGCCCAGGCGGCGTCAAGACGACCGGAGATGAGCGCGGCGATCGCGAAGGCGAACGGCACGGCGAAGCCCACGTAACCCAGATAGAGGAGCGGCGGATGGAAAACCATGCCCGGGTCCTGCAGCAGCGGATTGAGGTCCGCGCCCTCGGCGGGCGCAGGGAAGAGGCGCAGGAACGGGTTGGAGGTGAGCAGCATGAAGAGGAGGAAGCCCATGCCGACGAGGCCGAGCACGCCCGTCACGCGGGCGACCATCTCGGCGGGCAGGCGGCGGGCGCAGAAGGCGACCGCGGCGCCCCACCATCCGAGCGTCACCGTCCAGAAGAGGATCGAGCCTTCGTGAGAGCCCCAGGTCGCGGCTACCTTGTAGTACCAGGGCAGAAGCGAGTTGGAGTTGTTCGCCACGTTGAGGACGGTGAAGTCCGACAGGTAGAACGAGTAGGCAAGGCAGCCAATGGCCACCGTGCCGAAGAACGCGTTGGCGGCAGCGGCGGGACGGGCGACCGCCATCAGCGCGCGGTTGCCCTTGGCAGCGCCGACAAGCGGGAGCACGCCCTGGACGATGCTCAACGCAAGGCACAGGATCAGTGCGAAGTGACCGATTTCAGGAATCACTTGTTTTCTCCGGTTTGTGTATGGGGACGGATGCTTCCGTCTTCTCTCTTTATGCAAGCAAGGGCATGGCCGCTTTGCCTGGCCCTCGGGTCAGGCGGGCGGTCACACCCGGCTCAATAAAAACTCAATTGACTGGAAGGGCAGGCATCAGGACTTCGCGGCCTGGGCCTGCTCGGCCTGCTTCTTGGCCACGCCCGCCTTGTGGGCGTCTTCGAGAGCCTTGGCAGCCTCGGGCGGCATGTAGTTCTCGTCGTGCTTGGCGAGCACTTCGGAGGCGCAGAAGACGCCGTGCTCGTCGAGCTTGCCCTGGGCCACGACGCCCTGGCCTTCGGCGAAGAGGTCGGGGAGGATGCCCTTGTACTGGACGGGAACGATCTTGGCGGTGTCGGTGATGCCGAAGGTGACGGTCACGCCGTCGGCCTGGCGCTTGACGCTGCCGGGCTCGACCACGCCGCCGAGCCTGAACGTGCGGCCCGTCGGGGCTTCCTTCGCGGCCACCTGCGTGGGCGAGAAGAAGAAGACGAGGTTTTCATTGAATGCCTGCAGGGCGAGCGTCACGCCGGCGCCGACGGCCACGACGGCCGCGCCGATGAGGGCGAGTTTCTTGGTCTTCGAGTCCATGGTTTACATCTCCAGCGTCGATTTGGCTGCACGGGCCTCGCGGGCGAGGCGGGCGCAGATCTTGGCGCGGCGGGCGCGCAGGGAAAAGATTTCGTAGATCACGGCGACGAGCAGCGCGCCGTAGGCGCACCAAACGAAGTAGCCGTGGCCGTTCATGTAGATGAAGTCGGAAAGACTGTTCCAGTTGTTCACAGCTTGCCCTCCAAGGCCGCTTCCTTGGTCCAGTTCTCGCGGCGTTCGCGTTCGAGGATGATGGAGCGGGTGCGGGCGAGGACCATGCCGGCACCGTAGCACATGCCCGCCACGACCATGATGAGGAGCGTGTAGAGCATGATGGGCGCAATGGAGGAGCCCCTCGACGTGATCGAGGCGCCCTGATGGAGCGTGTTCCACCACTGCACGGAGAAGTAGATGATCGGCACGTTGATCACGCCCACGATGCTGATGACGCTCGCGGCGCGGTCGGCGCGGCGCTTGTCGTCAATGGCGGAGTGCAGCGCGATGAAGCCGAGGTAGAGGAAGAAGAGGATGAGCTCCGACGTCAGGCGGGCGTCCCACACCCAGTACGTGCCCCAGGTCGGACGGCCCCAGAAGGCGCCAGAGAAGAGCGCGATGAAGGCCATCAGCGCGCCCGTGGGGGCCATCGCCTGGGCGAGCATGAAGCAGATGCGGTTGTTGCGCCACAGACCGATGGCGCTGAAGACGGCCATCAGCACATAGAGCAGCATCGAGAGCCAGGCGGCCGAGACGTGGATGAAGATGATGCGATAGGAGTTGCCCTGGCGCGCATCGACCGGGCACACGAAGAAGCCCAGGTAGAAGCCCACGACGAAGAGCACGAGTGCCAGCCCGAGAATCCACGGGATGACCTTGCCTGCGAGGCGGTAGAAGTTCTGAGGGTCGGATAAGCTCATCTTGATCAGGTCTCCGAATATATTTTCAAAAGTCTTTCCAGCGTTCGCTTCGCCCGCATCAACTTTCGGCGATGCGAAGGGCCGCGGACACGGCCATCGGGGCGAGCGCGAGGCTCAGCAGCGTCAGGCCGCCCACGATCATGAAGTGCGCGGCGGGGCTCATCGAGACGGCGACCGCCTGGCTGGCGCCCGCGCCGAAGATGAGGACGGGAATGTAGAGCGGAAGCACGAGCAGGCTCGTGAGCACGCCGCCTCCGCGAAGGCCGAGCGTGAGTGCGGCGCCCACGGCTCCCACGAGGGAGAGGACCGGCGTGCCGAGGAAGAGGCTCGCGACCATCACAAGGGTCACGTCGAGCGGCAGGTCGAAGAGGATGCCGAAAACCGCGGCGAAGATCGTCATCGGAACGCCCGTGACGAGCCAGTGCGCGAAGACCTTGGCTACGACCACCACGGGAAGCGGCTCGGCGGTGACGAGCATCTGCTCGAGCGTGCCGTCGGCATGATCGGCCTCGAACATGCGCGGCAGCGAGAGAAGCGCGGCGAGAAGCGCGGCGACCCACACGACGCCGGGGGCGATCGAGCGGAGGATGTTGGTTTCGGCGCCCACGCCGAGCGGCACGAGCGTCACGACGACCGCAAAGAAGAAGATCACCTGCGCAAGGTCGGACTTGCGGCGGAAGGCGAGCATCAGGTCGCGGCGGAGGATGATTCGGAAAAGCTTGAACATGACTGCGGCGCTCCTTACCTTGCGTTGTCCGCTTCAAGAGCGCTTTCGTTGTCGAGCGCAGCCTCGACCGCCGTGCGGCGGCGCGGGGACCAGCGTTCGGGCTCGATGACGAGGTATTCGACGCCGTCGACGGGCACTTCCTGATGGGTGACGAGCATCACGATGCCGCCCGACCTGACATGCTCGCCCACGAGGTCCGCAAGGCGGGCGACGCCGCGCACGTCGAGCGCGGTGAAGGGCTCGTCGAGAACCCAGAGCGTCACGGAGCGGGAAAGCCAGAGGCGGGCGAGCGCGACGCGGCGGCGCTGGCCCTGAGAGAGCTGGCCCGCGGGCACGTCGACGAAGTCGGCCAGGCCCACGGCGTCAAGTGCGTCAAGCGCGGCGTTCTCCGTGACGGGCACGGCCGCCACGTTGGCATTGATCATCACGTTCTCGAGCACCGACAGGTCGTCCTTGACGCCGTTGCGGTGTCCGATGTAGCAGAGCTCGCGCCAGAAGTCCTGGGCGGCCTTCTCGACGGGAACACCCCTCCAGCGTACCTCACCCTCGACGGGACGCATGAGGCCCGTCATCAGTCGCAGAAGCGTCGTCTTGCCCGCACCGTTGCTGCCGGCGATGCGCACGAGCGTGCCGGGCTTCACGGCGAACGAGAGATTCCTAAAAAGCGTCCTCTCCCCGCGCTCGCAGGCAAGGCCGCAGACTTCAAGAATGGCTTCTGACATGTGTGAAACGGAGGGTCCTGTTGACGTTGTTGACGGGCACGGTTCGGGCCCGGATGGTCTTGTGTCAGGAAGTGTAGGGAGGCCGTATTAAGCATTGCTTACAAAATGTCTCTTCTTCCAACCGTGCTAACCCTAGTGGCACAGGGCCCGAGAACCCGAAAAACTCACAGAGCAGCAGGCGTTTTCAGCAAATCACCGCCCCTTCGGCCCGTCTTTCCTCATCTCCCCGCACCTTATGAAACGAGGACGCGGGCGCCCGCATGCGGCCGCGGCCTTCTCAGAGGCCCCGACGCCTATCGGCCAGATTGAGAAAGCCTTCCCTTTTCGTCCATTTTTCTGTTTCTTGCTCCATGCACCGCGCCTCGCGACGCCCGGGCGGAATCCCGCTAAAATGTCGGAACCATCGCCCGCCCGTATGCGGCGCGGCCTCCGACCATTCGACAGACTTTCTACCCATGCATATGAAGCGCACTCTGATCATCGGCACCGCCCTCGCCGCCCTTCTTCTCTCCGGTTGCGAAGCCCTTCAGGAGGAACGCCAGAACTTCCTCGACCGCGAGGAGAAGATCACGAACGTGGTCGGCAACGTCTGGCGCATCGAGGCCGTCTGGCCCGGACACGTCGAGGGCAACCGCCTCGCCGACCACCTCCATGAACGCGCCCGCATGCACTGCGACCGCCAGCACATGGCCATGCTGCCCGTCAACGGTTCCTCGACCAACGGCAAGAAGGACGGCAGCCGTCCCGCCTCCGCATGGCTCGAATTCCGCTGCCAGCCGGGTCTGGACTACCGCCCCGAATACAAGGGCCTCACCGGCACCTTCGAGATCGACGACCTGACGACGCTCGAAAACACGCAGGGCAAGTGAGCCCGAGTGCCCCTTCCGGCTCCCGCACCGCCCGCACGCCTTCGTGCGGGCTTTTTTGCACCTCCCCGCCAACGCCCGCCGCTCAGGCGTTTTCGTACGGAAGGGAGTTTCCCTCAGTGTTTTCCCCGCCCGCAAGGGGGTTGGGACTGCTTAAATAACGGACATACAATAAGAGAATGTCCGTCTCGCCAAGCTCACCCGCCCGACTCGCAGGGGCGGCCGCCGCCATCCTTCTTGCGTCCGCACCGATCTTCGTCCATGCGGCCCCGGGAGCCGTGCCGCCCGTCGTGGTCGCCGTGCAGGCCTCGGGCTCGGGTGCGATCGAGCGAAGCTTCATCAGTGCGAGCGTGGACCATCTCACCTATGCGCTTCCGGACACGCCGCTCGTATTCCGCTACCTGCCGCTCGGCGAGATCCAGAAGCTCGCCGAGTCGAGAAGAGTCGACTTCGTGCTCGCGCCGCCCGACGGCTACGTCGTTCTCGAACGCTTCTTCGGCGCCCGCTCGCTCGTGAGCCAGACGATCCGCGAATCCTCCTCGGCCGACTCGGTCCTGGGCATCGTCGTCGCCGTGAACGCCGCGAAGGCTCCCGACGCCTCCGCCTCCGTCCTCAACGGCGCCTCCATTCTCGTGCCTGAACTTGACGGCATGCCCGCCCGCATGCTCAGGCGAGAGCTCATGCACGCAGGCGTCGAGCGCGCCGTGCCCGAAGCCCTGCGCACGAAGACGGACGATCCCGAAGGCGCCATTCTTGAAGCCGTCGCCTCGGGACGCGCCGACGCGGGCATCCTGCCCGCCTGCTACGTCGAGCGGCTCTCCGCGACCGATCCCAAAAGACTTTCGGGCATCAGGCTCGTCACGACCGACCGTGCCTCGCAGACGAGGTGCAGGTCCTTCTCCGTCTTCTATCCCGGCTGGACGCTCGCCTCCTTTCCGCACACGCCGCCCGAACTCAACGCGCTCGTCTCGGGCACGCTGCTGGGCATGCCCACGGACGCCGACGGCTGCGACTGGCGGCCGGGCGCACGATACGACGCCGTGCACGAGCTTCTTGAGGCGCTCGGCGACGCGGCCTACCTGCGCCAGTCCCAGTTCAGCTGGGAGGCCTTCGTCAGAAACTACGGCGTCTGGCTCGCATTTCTCGCCGCCGTGCTGCTCGGCATCGTCGTGCACAGCGTGCGCGCCGAATACCTGATCCGCCGCCGCACCACGGAGCTGATGCGGGCCGTGGAGGAGAAGCGGCGCGTCGAGGAGGAAGCCAAACGCTACAACGAAAGGCTCGTCGCGATGGAGCGTGCGGGCCTCGTGGGCGAGCTCTCCTCGATGATCGCGCACGAGCTCAAGCAGCCGCTCGCCGTCATCCGCAACTACGCCCGCGGCCTCTCCCGCACCATGGCCCACGGCGGCTCCACCGACCCCGAGGTCTTCAGGACCGTACTCGCCAAGATCGACTCCCAGAGCACGAAGGCCTCGGACATCATCGACCACGTCAGAAGCTTCGCAAGACAGCCCGCCCAACCCGTGCCGACGTCTCTCTCGGACCTTGCCGAAAAGGCGATCGCACAGTTCTGCGCCACGCGCGGACTCGAGGTCTCCAGGCGCATCGAGCCCGGCGTCACGATCCTCGCCGACGCGCTCGAGATGGAGCTTCTCATCAGCAATCTTCTCAAGAACGCCGCAGACGCCACGGCAGGCACTGATGACGCCGTCATCCGCGCGAGCCTCTCCGCAGAGGACGACACGGCCATGCTCACGATCTCGGACAACGGCCCGAGGCTCACCGACGAGCAGTTCGCCCGCCTCACCATCCCGCTCAACACCTCGAAGCCCCAGGGCCTCGGCCTCGGACTCGTGATCGTGCGCCGCATCGCCGAATCCGCACGCGGCCGCGTACTCTTCGAGCGGCTTCCCGAACGAGGTCTCGCCATCACCGTCAGCCTGCCCGTCTGCGAACAAAACAACAGGACTTGAAATGCCGGCAAACTCGCTTTCCCTCATCCGCATCGTCGACGACGACGCAGAAATGCGCGAATCGCTCGAATTCCTGCTCTCCACCGAAGGGTGGAAGTCCCGCAGCTACGCATCGGCCGAGGCCTTCCTCGAGACCGACGACGTCATGGTGCCGGGATGCCTCATCCTCGACATCCGCATGCCCGGCCTGAGCGGCCTGCAGCTTCAGGAGGTTCTGAAGAAGAAGGACTATTCGCTTCCCATCCTCTTCATCACCGCACACGGCGACATCACGATGGCCGTCGAGGCGGTCAAGAACGGCGCCTTCGACTTCCTGCCCAAGCCGCTCGATGATGAAAAGCTGCTCGCGAGCGTCGAGAAGGCCATCGCGCTCGATTGGGAGCGGCGCTCGCACCACACGAGTCACATCGCCGCCATGAAGGACCTCGCCACGCTCACGCCGCGCGAGCGCGAAGTTGCGGGCCTTGTCGCCGAAGGCCTCCTCAACAAGGTGATCGCCGAACGCCTCGGCATTGCGGAAAAGACCGTCCAGATCCACCGCGGGCAGGTCTGCCGCAAGCTCAAGGTCCGCTCCGCAGTCGAGATCTCCCGCATTCTGGATCAGGCCGAAGGCCGCTGAGGCTGGCCCGCATTCTTCCTGCCGTCAGGCGCTGCGGCCCGCCGCAGCAAAGCCCGCCTCGCGGCCGAAGACGACCGACTCGAGCGAAAGGTTTCCGGGCACGCAGCGCATGCCGTGCACGCCGCCCGTGATCTCGCCTGCCGCGAAGAGCCCCTCGACGTGCTCGCCCGAGGCGGTCAGCACGCGCCCGCCCCCGTCGATCCTCACGCCTCCGAGCGTCGCCGATCGACCGAGCGTGACGGGCATCACCAGCATGTCGTTGTCATCGATGCGCACGCGCCAGCTCTTGCCCAGACGGTCTCCGGGCCCTTCGCCGTACGTTCTCACGGCGTCGACGATCGAGGCTCGCGACGGGGCGCCCTCCATGCCCGCCATGTCTTCCGAGCCCGTCACGCGCCTTGCCGTTCCTTCGGCAAGCAGCGCCTCGATCCGGCCGCGGCGAACCTCGGGCAGCCGTGCGACGTCCGAGAAGGAAGCCGCAAGCCACAGCACGTTGCCCGGCGCATCGAGGAGCGCCTCGACGACGGCCTCCCTGTCCTGCTCGTTGACCACGCGTCCACCCGAGGCGTCGACGAGGATGAAACGCAGCGGATGGAAGGGACACACCGCAAAACCCGCGCGGCCGGCCGTGCCCATGGTGAGCGAAAAGTAGTCCGTGCCGACGAGGTAGGCGCCCGCCTTCACCGCTGCCCTGAGGCCGAGCCCCGAGGCGCGTCCCCCGCGCATGTCGAAAAGCGCGCCAAGGCGCCTGTCGTGCCTTGCGCAGAGCGCCGCATCGGACGCAAAGCCGCCCGTGGCGAGCACCGTTGCGGGCGCCCTGAGGATGCGGCGCCGTCCGTCCGCATCCTCGGCCGCAACGCTCGTGACGCGTCCCTGCGCATCAAGCACGAGTTCCCTGAAGGTGAGTCCCTGCAGGACCGTCACGCCCGCATCCAGAGCAGCGTTCATCATCGCGAGACGTCCCGCCCTGTAGTCGGAGGCGACGCAAGTTCTCGGATAGACGCCGCCCGGAATCTGGCGGACCTTGTTCTCGAATCCGACGCCGAAGCCCTCGAGCCACTTGAGTGCAATATAGGCCTGATAGCAGAGGATCTTGACGAGCGCGGGATCGGCGCGCCCGCCGCCCGCAGCCAGCGTCTGGCGGTAGAAGAGTTCCGGACTGTCCGTGATGCCCAGGTCGCCCTGACGCTCCGGGTCGACGGCGTTGAAGTAGAGCCTGTCGGCCACGTCGTTCGTGGCGAACAGATCGCTCGAGCTGTCGAAGAGCACGACCCGGGCACGCCTCTGGGCTGCGGCCAGGGCGGCTGAAAGGCCCGCAAGGCCGCAGCCTACGACGATGACGTCCGCGTCCGCCGCAGCGGACGAAAACCCCTGTTGTGCGTCCGTTCTTCTCATGCCGGCACCTCCGAGGCGGCCTCCCGGCCTGCAATGCGTCCGAAGACGTGAACGTCGGCGATCGCGTTGCCGCCGAGACGGCTTGCGCCGTGCACGCCACCCGCGACCTCGCCTGCGGCATAGAGCCGGCCGACGGGCTTCGAATCCCAGTCGAGCACCCGCGCCCTTGCATCGATCGAAACGCCGCCCATGGTGTGATGGCGGCTCATACTGGCCCTGCAGGCCCAGAACGGCGGTTTGCGGATTTCATGGATCATGCTCTCGACGCCTCGACCGAAGTCCTCGTCCCTGCCCGACCTCACGAATCCGTTATAGCGGTTCACGGTCTCGACGAAGTTGTTGACCGGAAGCCTCAGCAGCTGCGCCATCTCCTCGAGCGTCTGGGCCCTGTAGACCTCCTGTCGCTCGAGTCCCTCGTGGAGCTCGCGCCTGAAGGACGGCGGATTGCTCTCGAATCCGTCGTGGTCGACGATCACGAAGCCGAAGCGCGAGGGCAACGAAAGGATCGTGTCGCGCAGGATGTCGCGCCTGTCGTCCTCACGCACGAAGCGGCGTCCCTGCTGGTCGACGAAGATGCAGCGCTCGACGAGAATTGCAAAGCGCGCGTAATGGACGTGAAGCGGAATGCACTCGATCCAGTCGCAGCCCGTCAGATAGGCGCCCGCCTCGCGGGCGGCGAGCATCACCTCGCCGGTCGAGCCCGCGGGATTGGTCGTATCAAGGTCTCCGAGCCTCGGATCATGCAGGCGGCAGAGCTCGGCGTTGGCCGAAAACCCGCCCGAAGCCAGCACGACGGCCCGCGAGGCCCTGAGCGTACACCTCGTGCCCGAAGCGTCGCGCCATACGACTCCTGCGGCCGAACCGTCCTCGTTGAGCACGAGGGAGAGGACGGGGCTTGAAGTCAGGATCTCGATGCCGCGGCTTCTGCAGGCGTCGAGCAGCACGTCGATGTAGCTCGCCTGCGGGTCGGAGAGCTTCGGCAGGTGGCTTCTCGGAAAGAGGCCGCCGTAGATCTGCGAGCAGAAGGGCTCGTACTTGACGCCGTAGCCCTCGACCCAGTGGAGCGCGTCGAGCGCCTCCGAGCAGAGGATCCTGACGAGTTCGGGGTCGCCGCGCCCGCGGCCCGAGGCGTTCGTGTCGGCGATGTGCCGCTCGAGCGAATCCTCGATGCCCTGGGCCCGCTGTCTTTCGGGGTCGACCGCATTGAAATAGCCGCATGAAAAGCGCGTGCTTCCGCCCGTGACGCCGAGCTTCTCGAGAATGACGATGCGTCCCTTCGTGCGCTCCCTTGCGGCGAGCGCTGCGGAAACGCCCGCGCCGCCGCTTCCCACGATCACGATCTCCGCTTCGCCGTCCCAGCGAAGCCCTGCGGCCCGCACGGGCGGCATGCCCGCCGTGAGGCCTGCGGCCGCCGCGCCCGCAAGAAGCGTGCGGCGGGATAGTGTCGGAAGCCGGGAGAGAGGTTCGGTCATGGGTGTCTGCCTCGAAAAAGGTGCTGCACTCTAGTCTAGAAGAACATGCCGCGCCTGCAGTCTCGGGAAAATGCCTACGTGCGGGGCGCGGAGCCCGAAACGAAGACGGGCGGCCCGAAGGCCGCCCGCCGTCTCACGCCGAGACTTCAGGAGGAGAGGTTACTTGGCGACTTCCTGACCGCAGATGCGGCCGTTGACAAGGCAGTCGAGGATGGCGCAGGAGCCCAGACGCACGGCGCCGTGGATGCCGCCCGTGGCTTCGCCGGCGGCATAGAGACCCGGAATCGGTTCCTGATCCATGATGTCGAGGACCTGGCCCTTCATGTTGGTGAGCAGACCGCCCATGCAGTGATGGACCTTCGGGCTCGTGATGGCTGCGTACCACGGACCTTCGGTGAGCGGCTTGAACTCATTGTTGATGTAGCGGCCGAACGGCTTGTCGTTCTTGGTCTTCGCGGATTCGTTCACCTGGGCGAGCGTCTTCTTGAGTTCGTCGAGCGGGATATTGAAGTCCTTGGCAAGGGCTTCGAGCGTGTCGTACTTGCTGACGATGTTCGGTTCGACGAGCTTCTTCATGATACCCGGACGTGCGGCTTCGAGCTTGTCGGCGCCATACTGGTTGGCGATGGCGACGGCCTTGAGGCCCTTGGCTTCTTCAGCGAAGATGGCGTCGGCGCGGACCTTGCGGTTTGCAAGCTCGTTGACGAAACGCTGGCCCTTCGTGTTGACCCACAGGCCGTATTCAGCCGCAGCGGACTGCGTGAACGTCCAGCCGATGCCCATGCCCTTTTCCTTCGGGTTGGACCACGGACCGCACTGGATCCAGTCGTTCTGGATCTGGGCGCAGCCGATGTTGTAGGTTTCACGCCAGAGTTCGCCCGTGGCGCCCGGCTGGTTCGTCGTGCTGAACTTGTCCGTGAGCTTCGGGTCGTGCATCTGGCGGAACTTGACGTCGGCCGAGAAGCCGCCGTAGCAGAGAACGACGCCCTTCCTGGCGGCGATGAACTTCACCTTGCCGGAGTCTTTCTTCGGGAAGCGATAGCCTTCTCGGACTTCGAGACCGACCACGCGGCCCTTGTCGTCGCGGATGATGTGTTCGACGTAGGCACGCAGGCGGACCTCAACGCCGAGCTCCTTGCACTTGTCGAGTTCCTTGCGCACGATGCCCGAACCGGAGCCGTTCTTCGTGAAGACATAGCGCGGAACGGAGTGGCCGCCTTCCTGACCGATCGCGTCGAGGTTGTATTCGACGCCGAGTTCCTTCACCGTCCATTCATAGTTGGAGAGGGCATGTTCGGCGAGGACGCGAACCTTCGCGGGGTCGTTGAGGTAGGCGCCGGCAACGAGGATGTCCTGAGCGAGCAGGTCGACGGAGTCCTTGATGCCGTGCTTGAGCTGTTGCGGGCAGCCCGTGGCGGTCAGAATGCCGCCATTGATGATGGAGTTGCCGCCCGGGGTCGGCATCTTCTCGAGAACGACGACCTTGGCGCCCGCCTTGCGGGCTTCAATGGCGGCGGCAAGACCGGCAAAGCCGGAGCCGACGACGATCACGTCGACGGTTTCATCCCACTTGGCGGGAACCTTCGAGCGCGGGGCGGCCTGAACGACGGAAGCGGAGGCAAGCGCGGCGGCGCCGACGATGGAGCCCTGCAGGAAGGAACGACGGGACTGGTTGGTCATGATGTACTTCTCCTTATCTTGGTCAAGGAGCGGATGCACCGAGGTCAGCCGGCGCACCGCTTGAGAATCAGTCTAAGGAGGCTCGTCCCGAAACAAAAGAGGATCTTCATCTGAGCTTGAAAACGCCCGAAAACCGCCCGAAACGACTGTCCTTCGGGGCAGGATCCCGTTCAGGGCGTCCGGACGGCATAGGATGAACATCCTATGTTCCTAGGAGGTCCACGCCGTCCGCAGGCGCCGTCGGAGACCTCTCACATCACCGTTTACGCCCGAGGGAGCGCCGCCGCGGCGGCCTCGACGAAGCGCCTGCCCGCCTCGCTCGAGGGGCTGCCCATGCGTGCGGCGTCCATCACCTCGACGATGCGGCCTTCGGAGAGCACGGCGACCCTGTCGCAGAGCCTTGCAACGGCCTTGAGGTCGTGCGAGATGAAGAGCCAGCCGGCATGATCGGGCTTGAGTTCGGCAAGAAGCTCCATGATCTCGTCCTGCACGGAGGCGTCGAGGCTGCTGAGCGCCTCGTCGAAGACGACGAGCGACGGGCCGCCCGCCATGGCGCGCGCGATCGCGACGCGCTGGAGCTCTCCGCCCGAGAGCTGGTGGGGACGGCGCGACGCGTACTCGGCGGGAAGTCCCACGCGCCTGAGAAGGTCCCGCACATCGACGCGGCCGCCCGCAAGCCTCACGGGCTCCTCGATCACGTCCCCGACCGTCCAGACGGGATCGGCCGAGTCAAGATAGTTCTGGAAGACGACGCTCGCCTCGCCCGAACAAAGCTCGGAGCGGTCAGCGCCCCTCACGAGAATGCGGCCCGCCGTCGGCGCCTCGAGCCCGAGGATGAGGCGCGAGAGCGTCGACTTTCCCTCGCCCGAGCCGCCGATGAGTCCGACGACCTCGCCCCTGCGGACCTCAAGGTTCACGCCGCGGAGCACCTCGTGCACGCTCCGCCGCAGGAAGGATCCAGAGGCATAGTACTTCGTGACGCCCTCGATCCGGAGCACGGGCTCAGCTTCCGGCGCACGCTGCGGCTCCTCCGCTGTGGGCGCAGGGCCTGCAGCCAGGGATTCCTGCAGAACGGCGTTCGCACGCCGCCAGGCGAGCGCAAGCCTCTGCGTATAGGGATGCGAGGGGCGCTCGAAGATCTCGCGGCCGCCCTTTTCGACGATTCCGCCCGACATGAGGATCACGAAGCGGTCCGCAAGGCCCGCCGCGAGGCCGAGGTCGTGCGTGACGAGCACGAGCGCCGAGCCCGTCGTCCTCCTCACCTCCTGAAGGCTCGCGAGGACGGCCCTGACGTTGACGACGTCAAGCGCGCTCGTGGGTTCGTCGGCGAGAATCACGTCGGGCCTGAGGATGAGGACGCAGGCGGTCATGACGCGTTGGAGCATCCCGCCCGAAAGCTCGCACGGGAAGGCCCTGAGGATGCGGGCAGGATCGAGCCCGACCGCACGAAGCGCTCTGCTCACGGCCTCATCGGCCTTCGAGCCCGAAAGTCCTGCGGCCGAAGCGGTTTCGCCGAGCTGCACGCCGATCCTCACGAGGGGATCAAAGGCGGTCATCGCCTGCTGGGCCATGTAGAGGATGCGCCTGCCGCGCACTGCGGCGAAGGCGCCCGGCGCGCAGAGCGTCCGGCCCTCGAAGTCCATCGTCCCCGAGACCGTGAAGCCGTGCGGAAGAAGCCCCGCAAGCGCCCTCAGGGTCAGGGACTTCCCTGCGCCCGACTCGCCCACGAGCGCAAGGCACTCGCCCCTGCGCACGTCGAGGTCGAGCCCGTGCAGGATTTCCCTGTCCCTGGAATCACGGACGCGAAGGCCCGCGACATTGAGAATCACGTCGTCTGCGTCCGTCATTCGGTCCTCCTCACGTCGAAGGCGTCGCGAAGCGCGTCGCCGAGGAAGTTGAGCGCCGCCACCACGAGCAGGATCGCGAGGCCGGGCACGAACATCTGTCCCGGATAAAGCGTCATCACGTTCTTCGCGTCCGCGAGCATGGAGCCCCACTCGGGCATGGGCGGCTGTGCGCCGAGGCCAAGGAAGGAGAGCGCCGAGATCATGAGGACGACGCTGCCCGTGTCGATCGTGCCGAGCACGAAGCATTCGCCCGCCGCATTGGGCACGAGGTGTCCGAAGAGCACCTTCATGTTGGAGGCGCCGGTCACACGCGCGAACTGCACGAAGCCGGCCGAATTGAGGTGAAGGATGAGGCCGCGCATCATGCGTGCGTACCAGGGCCACTTGGCGAGCAGGCAGGCGATGAGCACGTTCTCAAGCCCCGGGCCCATCATGCCGACGAGGGTCAGGATGAGCACTTCGCTCGGGAACGACATCCACACGTCGCAAAAGCGCATGATGAGCGCATCGACCCTGCCTCGGGCCGCTGCCGCAGCGCCGCCAGCGATCATGCCGACGCCCGCCGTCACGATCATCGTGAGGAGCGCCGTCACGAAGGTGGTGCGGATGCCCCAGATCATGCGCGAGAGCATGTCGCGGCCGAGAAGATCGGTGCCGAAGGGATGCTCGAGGCTCGGCGGCAGGAACTTCGACGAAATGTCGATGGCCGTCGGATCGGCGAGCGGCAGCAGGGGCGCCGCAAGGCCTGCAGCGAGCACGGCGAGAAGGAAGAGGCCCGACGGGGCGGCCAGTGCCCTGCGCCAGCGGTTCGTCATGCCGCCTCCCCTGCGCCGCCTCTGCGGGCGCGCGGATCAAGCGCTGCCAGCACAAGGTCCGAAAGCAGATTGAAGAGGATGAAGAACACGGCCATCACGAGCACGTAGGCGATGATCACGGGCAGATCCCTGTTGAAGATGGCGGAGACGCAGAGCCTGCCGATGCCGGGCCAGGCGAAGATGTTCTCGATCACGAAGGTGCCCGCGACGAGCTTCGGAATCGACATGCCGAGTGCGGTGACGGTACCCCTGAGGCTGTTGAGCATCATGTGAAGCGAGATCCGCCCCTCGGAGAGTCCGCGCGCCCTGGCGAACATCACCCAGTCGGACTCGGCCGTCCTCAGCATTTCGGTGCGGATGAGGCGAACGTAAGTGCCGACGTAGGCGAGCGAGAGCGAGACGGCGGGCAGAATCACCGACTCGGGAGTCCTCATGCCGTTCGTCGGAAGCCACCCGAGCGTGAGCGAGAAGAGCCACATCAGAAGGAGCGCGGCCCAGAAGTTGGGCAGCGCCGAGATCGTGAAGAGGACGCTGCGGATCGCCCTGTCGACGGGACCGCCCGCATGCCTTGCGCAGAGCCACCCGCACACCCCGCCCGTCACGAGCACGATCAGAAGGGTCGCGCCCGCGAGCGCCAGCGTGGGCGGGAAGGCTCGCAGGAAGTCGTCCGTCACCTTGTGCCCCGTCACGAAGCTCGTGCCGAGGTCACCCTGCAGCACGCCCGCGAGCCACTCGAAGTAGCGCGTCATGAGAGGGCGGTCGAGCCCGAGTTCATGACGCGTCTGGGCGATGAGCTCGGGCGTGGGCACCATCGCGTTCACGCGGATCGACACCTCGGCGGGATCAGAGGGCGAGAGTTCACCCAGCATGAACGCGATGAAGGTGATGCCCAGAAGCATCGGCACGAGGAGCGCGAGGCGCCGCACGAGCATGCCGCCCATTTATTTGCCCGCCTCCGTGAAGCTCATCTTCTCGAACGGGATCTCGTACTGCGTCACCGCAAAGGAGACGTCCTTGATCCTGTTCGAATAAACGGCCTTCGTGCGCGAATAGGAGACGGGGATGTAGACCGCCGCATCCGTGATGCGCGTGAGCACGTCGCGAACCATGGCGGCGCGCTTCTTCTCGTCGGCCTCGGTCATGAGGGCCGTGATGGTCGCGTCGATGTGCGCCTTGTCGGCAAGCCCGATCTGGGACTGATAGTCGCCGTGCGCGGGAATGCGCCAGGAGGAGAGATAGCTCTGCGGGTCGTACGGCGCGCCCCAGGAGAGCGAGTACTGCAGGTCGAATTCGCCCGTGCGCTGGCGGTCGAGGAAGGCCTGCTTCTCCTCGCCGATCACGCGAAGCTCGACGCCGATCTTGAGCAGGTCGCCCTGCATGGCCTCGGCGATCGTCTTTTCCTGGGCGTTGTTGGAGTTGAAGTAGAAGTCGAGCACGAGCCTTGCGCCGTCCTTCGTGCGGATGCCGTCGGCACCGGCCTTCCAGCCCGCCGCATCAAGAATCTCGGCGGCCTTCTTCGGATCATGGCCGCGCTCCTTGAGCGGAACGTCGCAGTAGGGCACGCTCTTCGCAAAGAACGTCATGGCGGCCGCCTCCGTGCCATTGAGAATGCCGTCGACCACGGCCTGACGGTTGAAGGCGTAGGCCAGCGCCTCGCGCACGCGCACGTCCTTCGTGATCGGGCGCTTCGAGTTGACGAGAATGGCGCGGGAGGCGATCGGCTCGCTCACCGCCGTGTTGAGGCGCTTCTCGTCCGTGAGCTTCTTGAACGCGTCGCCCGTGAGCTGGTCGCCGTCGGCGCCGAAGACGAGGTCGATCTCGCCCTTTTCAAGCGCCATCAGCATGGTCTGCGTGTCGGGCACGACGTTCCAGCGAACGGTAGGTACGATCGGCTTATCACCCCAGTAGCCCTCGTTGCGGCTGAAGAGCGCGTACTGCTGGTCCTTATGTTCGGAGAGCACCCAGGGACCCGTGCCTGCGAGACAGGTCACGCCGTCCTTCGTCCCGCCGTCCTTCATGCAGGCGGGCGAGATGAAGCGGAAAGGGCGCGAGAGCCCGAGCTCGATGAGTGCGGGGAAGTACGGATGCCTGAGATGCAGGCGCCAGGTGTGCTCGTCGACCACTTCGCTCGACTCGATCTCGTTGATCATGTCGAGCCAGGCGTGGCGCGTGCGGTTGGCCATGACGGCATCGATGTTCTTCTTGACGGCGTCGGCCGTAAACGGCGTGCCGTCCGTGAACTTGACGCCGCGGCGCAGATGGAAGGTGTAGGTGCGGCCGTCCCCGGAGATCTCCCAGCGCTCGGCAAGCGCGGGCTTAACCCCTTCGGGCGTATTGAAGACGAGCGGCTCGAAGACCATGGCCTGAGCGGCCATCTCGCCCAGATAAAGATGCGGATTGATGTTGCGGATGTCCTTCATGCTCGCATATTCGAGCACGGTCTTCTTCCGGGCTTCCCCGGGCGCGTCGGATTCTCCGCAGCCCTCAAGCACGAGTGCGCAGGCGACGGCAAGAGCAAGCGTTCGCTTCATGTCATGTTGTCCTTCCGTAAGGAGTGAATGGAGGGGCCCGCGGCCCTCAGAGCCCGTCCCCGTCCCGACATCATACTATTTTGAGAATCTTCATACATCCGCCAACAGAACTAGCAGAGGCGTGCATAAGGATCGGTTTCGCGAAGCCGGCATGATCCCGTCATTGTCCTGAAACGAAAAAAGGAGCACGGTCCCTAAGGCGTGCTCCTTTTTCCCTGTATTCCTCTTGTGCCGGCTCTTGGCGGTCGGTCATCCTGTCCGAGGGGATGGACGCAGGAGGATTACTTCATAGCGGCGAAGTTTTCGCCAGCGATCATGCCGAAGGTCAGGGCGTCGATGACGGCCACCGTGCCGAGACGGGAGGCGCCGTGGACGCCGCCGGTCACTTCACCGCCGGCGTAGAGGCCCTTGATCGGCTTCTGCGTCGTGGCGGAGATGACCTCGGCCTTTTCGTTGATCATGACGCCGCCCATCGTGTGGTGGATCTTCGGGCAGCATTCGATGCCGTAGAACGGGCCCTGGGAGACGGTCAGACCGTTGTTGAAGGAGAGGATGCGGCCGAAGTCCTTGTCTTCGCCGGCCTTGACGAAGCCGTTGAACTTCTTGACTTCTTCGAGGAAGGCGTCCTTCTTGATGCCGAAGTGGTCGGCGAGGGCTTCGAGCGTGTCGAACTTCTTGACCGTGCCCATTTCAAGCGGGAGCTTGACAAAGGACGGGTTGATGGCCTTCACGATGGAGTCGTCGCAGACGGCGATCGGGTAGTTTTCGTCCGTGCCGATGACCTTGAAGAGGGCGTCGGACTTGATCTTGCGGCCGGCGTGTTCGTCCATGAAGCGGCGGCCGGTCTTGCGGTCGACGACGAGGCCGAGGTCCATGCAGGCGTGGTTCGTGAAGTTCACGGAAACGCCGAAGCCCTTTTCACGCGGGTTGCAGTACGGCAGGAACTGGAGCCAACAGAGCTGAACCGGAGCGGCGCCAATGCCGAGGGCCTTGATCAGCACGCCGGCCGTGGCGCCGGGCTGGTTCGTGGAGTCGGTCGTCGGGACGACGCGCGGGTCCTGGATCTGACGGAAGAAGATGTCGCGGGAGAAGCCGCCGGCGGCGAGCATGACGCCCTTCGTGGCGCGGACGACGGACTTCTTGCCGGTCTTGTTTTCGAGGTCGTCGGAGACGGCCTTGTTGTTGAAGCGGTAGCCCGTGCGGCAGACGATGCCGGCGACGGAGCCGTCTTCTTCCATGACGAAGTCGTCGAACTTGCAGCGGGTGCGGATCACGACGTTCTTGAGCTTCTTGAGCTCTTCGTGCATCGGACGGATGTAGCCGGAGCCGGTGCCGGCCTTGATTTCATAGGAACGCGGAACCGAGTGGCCGCCTTCGAAGAGCATCTTGTTGGGCACGAATTCGCAGCCGCAGTCGACGACCATCTGGATCGTGTCGTTGCAGCGGTCGGCGATGGTGGAGAGGAGGTTCGTGTGGTTGATGCCGAGACCGTCCTTCAGGCAGTCGGCGATGAAGAGCTCCTTGCTGTCCTTGATGCCCTGGGCCTTCTGGACCGGGTTGACCGGGCAGGCGACGTTGCCGCCGCAGATGGCTGAGTTGCCGCCGACCGTGGACATCTTCTCAATCATGAGGACTTTGAGACCGGCGCGGCCGGCCTTGAGGGCGCAGGCCATGCCGGCAAAGCCGGAGCCGATGATCACGACGTCGAACGTTTCGTCGTACTTGGCAACGGACTTGGCGGGAATGCCGGCGTGCACGGCGGCAGCGGACATCATGGCGGCGGAGGCGGCGACGGCGGACTTGAGGAAGCCGCGGCGGCTGGTATCGATCTGAGTCATTCTGAGGATTCTCCATTCGGATTGGGAACACAACCGGCGGGGCGGATTCTCTCGCTCGCTCCTCGTCGGCGACACCGCTATTCTTCTCCTCCGCCCTCCTTTCGGCTACATACCGCGGTATGGACCTTGCACATACCAAAGTATGCAGGGTTTACCCTTCCCTTTCCCCAAACCCTTGAAAACACGCCCTCTCCGGCGGAAAGCCTCCTGTGGACGACACGTTGAAGGAGGGTTTCCCCCAGGGGACCGCCCCCTCCGCTCCCCCGCATCCGCCCCGCAGCAAAAGTCCGGCGAACATCCGCCGCAGTCCCTCCGCACCGATAACAATCACTCTCCTTCAGACGTTTCTTATTGACCAACCGAAAACCCCATACCCGGGTATGCATGAAATACATACTTTGGTAGGTAGGAAACGCCGGCGCGCCTGCATATGATTTGACCCAACGAAAGCGCATCGGACGGACAGCCCGTCCGGAGCTCCAGACTCCGCGCTTCCGGTCTCAGAACCCAGAAAGGAAAACAAAAATGAAGATGACGACGCTGATCATCGCCTCGCTCTGCGCCGCGACGTTCGCCTTCGGCACCGCTCAGGCTGCCGACCAGAAGTTCGGTGCCGACCGCCATGTCGGCATGGGGCTCTCCTGCGAGACCTGCCACGGTCCGGACAAGGCCAATCCCCAGGAACCCACGATCGACACGTGCAAGCAGTGCCACGACGTCAAGGCCCTCGTTGAAAAGACGAAGGACGTCAAGCCGGCCAACCCGCACATGTCCCCGCACTACCGCGACGAACTTGAATGCACGAACTGCCACATCATGCACGGCGAGACGGAAAACTTCTGCGACCAGTGCCACCAGTTCGGCTACAAGGTTCCGTAATCACCCGAACCGTCATGCAGGTTCTCCCACACCTTCGGTGAGGATGCTCTCCTCCATATCTCCTGCCTCACCGAAAGCCTCTCCCCCGAAAGCGCTCTCCGGCCGGTCACCGGAAGAGCGCTTTTTTCTT
>ENA-UONT01000943-UONT01000943.1-human-gut-metagenome-genome-assembly--contig:-CS20-NODE-943-length-28711-cov-20.514552_pt1 | contig 28711 bp, 24 predicted proteins | sample MGYA00242459_ERZ724006 | MGnify/ENA metagenome assembly ERZ724006 | reverse complement strand
CCGCAGTCGGTATTTTCTCTGCTCTGACGGTACGCTTGCACATGAGTGGTCGGGCGGCGCCGACCATTGGGGGAGGACCTATCTCCGCTACGGCGAGACGCTTTTGCCCATCGAAAGCGTTTTTGACCGCGGCGGCGTGTGGTACCACGCCAAGGGCCTCGATGCCCTGTCCTTGGACGATACGCAGCTCGAAGACCGCTGCAAGACCATTCCCCGCGCCGAGGCGGAGCAGCTCATGGAGCGCTATACCAAGCAATATGAAGCCCTGCCCTTCACGCCGTTCGCGGCGTGAGACGGCACACGGATGCATTTCACACCCCAAAACCATACATTTCGGGCGAGAAACGCACATCTTTCCGCAGGGCGTGCTATGCTTTTCCTGCAAGAACGTCCGAGGGGCGGCCGGACAGCCGCCGGACAAAACGGGGAATAGAAGGAGAAGCATTATGGGATTATTCAGCAATAATAAGAAGCCCTGCCCCATCTGCGGCAACGCGACGCCCCGCCTGCTGCCGACCAAGGTCGAGGGCGTGCCCATCTGCAAGGAATGCGACAAGAAGATCGACCTGCCGAACGGCGTGCTGGACAGCATGACGCTCGACGATTTCCGCCGCTACATAGATTTTTACAACAAAAATCAGGTGCTGCGCGAGCGCTTCCATCCCGAGTATCGCTTCGGCTTCGGCGCGTTCAACACGCAGCTGGTGCTTGATGTGACCAACGGACTCTTCCGCCTGAGGGACGACGAGAGCACCATCGTGTTTGAAAAGTCCGCGCTCAAGTCCTTCCGCATCACGGAGGACAAGGAACCGCTCTTTACCGGCACGGCCGCCGGTCTTGCCTGCGCCGAGAGCAAAAACCCCGAGCGCGTCCGTCTGCTCGCACCGCGTATCGAGCAGTTCAAGCTGCAGAGAAGCGACTATGAGCGCATCATGCAGGCCGAGCGCGTGCAGTATCTCGACCGCACCAACGAGGAGTGGCGCGAGCGTGAGCGCGAGCTGGAGTTCCATAAGCCCGAGTTCCGCGAGTCCTCGCCGTTCCGTCAGTTCGTGGTGGAGCTGGAGCTGGACCATCCCTATTGGAAAGCCTACCGCAACGAGCTGGACGCGCCGGAGTTTGACGACGACTATCCGAGCGTGGACTCCTTCCTGCACAAGTACGACGAGAAGGTCAATGAGCTGCACACCCTTGCGCGCAACCTGATGCAGTTTATCGCCCCCGGCGCGCCGGAGACCGGCGCCGCCTCCGCGGCGCAGACCGCGGCCCCCGCGCAGGCGGGTCGAGCACCGTGGAGGAGCTCAAGCAGTACAAAGCGCTGCTGGACGCCGGCGTGCTCACCGAGGAGGAGTTCGCGGCGAAGAAGCGCCAGCTGCTCGGCATCTGAAAAAATCAAAGGAAAAGCGTCCGTGACGGGCGCTTTTCCTTTTTGTGCAAAACATTTTCCGACCGCGCAAACATGGACGCGCCGCCGCGCATAGGTTGAGATAGAAACTAAGACCATTGGAGGCGGACCATGAAACAGACGCATTTTTTCCTCGGCGCGAACAGCGCGGAGGGTTTTTATGGGCTGTATGACCAGCTCCTCGACGCAAGGCTTTATGATCTGATCATTCTCAAGGGGACTCCCGGCTGCGGAAAATCGACCTTCATGCGCCGCGCGGCCGCAGCGCTGGAGGAGCGCGGACTGGAGACCGTGTACATCCATTGCTCCGGCGATCCCGATTCACTCGACGGGGTAATTTTTCCCGCCATCGGCACCGCTATTGTGGACGGCACCGCGCCCCATGTCCTCGAGCCGCGGTACGCGCTGGCGCATGAGCGCTATGTGGACCTGTCGCAGTGCTGTGACAGCGCGGCGGCGAAGGAGGTCGCAAACGGCCTGACGGCGCTGACCGACGCCTATCGCGCGTCCTACCGCGAGGCGTACCATGTTCTGCGGGCGCTCGGCGGTGTGGACGCGGAGCGCCGCGCTTTGGTGCGCGCGCACTTCGACGAGGAAAAGCTGCTGCGCCGCGCGGCGGGGATCGCCGCGCGCGAGCTCAAGGGCGGGGGAGAGACGCGTGGACGCGCGGCGGACGTCTTTCTCGGCGGACTGACCTGCCAGGGCAAGGTGTGCCGCTTCGACAGCGTGGACGCTCTCTGCCCGCGTGTTTATGAGCTGTGCGACAGCTACGGCCTTGCCGCGCCCGTGCTGCGCCGGCTGTGCGACGCGGCGCTGGAGGCGGGGGAGGACATTCTGACTTGCCGCGACCCGCTGCGGCCCGCGGAGATCGCGCATCTGCTGATCCCCGCACGGGGCCTTGCGTTCGTCACGACCGGCGAGGGCGTGCGCTATGAAGGAAAGCCCTACCGCCGCCTGCGCGTCGACGCGATGGCGGAGGAGAAGCTGACCCGCGCCGAAAAGGCGCACCTGCGCTTCATCCGCCGTGTCCGCCGCGCGCTGGAGGAGGAAGCGGTCGCATCCCTCAAGCGCGCCAAGCGCGGGCATGACGCGCTTGAAGCGCTCTACCGACCCTGCGTGGACTTCGACGCGGTCGGCGCGCTGTGCGACGCGGAGATCGCGCGCATCGGCGCCTACCCGGTGTGACAGAAAAAAAGCCATAAGGAAAGGAGCCTGCGCGCTGCGCAGGCTCCTGCTGTTTTGATTTGACATTATACCGCGATGCGGCGGGCGCTGACATAGCCGGTGGTGTAGTAGGCGTCGGAAAGGTTGCTGACGATGACGCCGACGCCATAGTCCGAGGCATGGACGAACTGACCGCTGCCGATGTACATGCCGACGTGCGTGACGGGCTTCGAGGTGGTGCTGCCGGGCTTCTTGAAGAACACGAGGTCGCCGGGGGCAAGCTCGTCCCACGAGACGGTAACGCCGTTTTGCAGCTGAGCGGAGACGGTGCGGTTGATGGAGTAGCCGAGCTGTGCGCAGGCATACTGCACAAGGCCGGAGCAGTCAAAGCCGACGCGCGGGCTGGCCCCGCCATAGACATAGCTGTAACCGACGTACTGGAGCGCGATGTTCGCAAGCTCCTGCCCCTTGCTCGAAGCGGCGGCGGGAGTGTAGTCCGTCTCCTCCACATAGGCGGCGCTGACGTAGCCCTGCTCGATCTGATACCAGCCGCTTTGGACGGACACGACCTTCACGCAGCGGCCCTTGGCGAGGGAGCCAACCTTGGAGTAGCCGGTGCCGGGGCCGGAGCGGATGTTGAGCGGACCCTGCACGACGCGGATGTAAAGCTGCTCGAGCGCCTCCTCATAGGTGGCGGCCTCGGTGTACGCCGCGTCGATGTAGCCGCTGCCAATCTGATACCAGCCGTCCTGCGTGCCGAGGACCTTGACGACCTTGCCCTGCGCGAGCTCGTCCGCGACCGCATAGTCGGTGCCGGGGCCGGTGCGGACATTGAGCGCGTCTGCGGTGACCTTGACATAGGTGCTCTCACTCTGCGCGGCAGAGGCGCTCACCGCGCTGACTTCTGCCGTGACGACGGGGGCAGCTTCCTCAAGCAGCTTGATGTAGCTTGCGGAGACGTAGCCCTTCACGCTGTCGAGCTGGATGCCGTACCACCCGTTCGTCGCGGTGTCCACGATCTCGACCTGTTTGCCGCTTGGCAGCTGATCGAGGACGGCGGAGCCGGTGCTCGCGGTCTTGCGCACACGCAGAACGCTGCCGCCGACGTCCACAACGCCGGTGAGCGCGAGGGTGGGGGTGGTCAGGCAGACCGCCAGCAGCAGGCCGGCAGCCGTGCCGCGGAGCGCGTGGCGCAGTTTCATAGGGCATCCTCCTCAAATTCTCATGAAAAAGCGGCGCAGACGGGGCGCGCCGCCGAACGGTACCAAAGGTTACAATTTGTAACTATTGTAATGATACCATAATTCGACGGCGGATGCAAGGTTTTTTCACCCGCTTTTGGTCAAACAATGTCGGCCCGAAATTGTGCAGAATGCACGAAGTGCGCAAAAAATCCGTTTGCCGGCCTCGGAGCGGTGTGGTATGATAAGGCAAACACGGGAGAAGCGGAGGAAATGCCATGTTCCGGAATGAAACAAACTATGTGCTCACAAACGGCGTGCTGCTCGACGGCACGGAGAAAATGACACCGCAGACGGGCAGAGATATTTATATTGAGGGCGGACGCATCGGCGCGGTCGCCGATGCCGCGGCGCGCCGCGAGGGCTATGAGGTCGTGGACCTCGGCGGACAGTATGTGCTGCCGGGGCTTATCAACCTGCACGTTCATCTGCCCGCCTCCGGCAAGCCGAAGAAAAAGACGAGCGACCCGAAGAAGCTTGTGAAGCTCATCACCGCCAACGCGCTCACGCGCCGCATCGGCGTGAAGCTGTGCGAGGGCTACGCGAAGACGGAGCTTCTCAGCGGCGTGACGACCATCCGCACGGTCGGCGGCGTGGCGGACTTCGACACGATCATCCGCGACCTGGCCGCGCAGGGAAAGATCCTCAGCCCGCGCGTGGTGGCGTCCAATATGGCGGTCTCCGTGCCGGGCGGGCACATGGCCGGCTCCCTTGCCTACGAAGCAAAGACAGCGGAGGAGGCCGCGGCTTATGTGGAGCGGATCGCGGCGGAGAAGCCGGACCTCATCAAGCTCATGATCACCGGCGGCGTGCTCGACGCCGAGGTCGTCGGCGAGCCGGGTGTGCTGCGGATGCAGCCCGCGCTGGTGAAGGCGGCCTGCGATAAGGCGCACGCGCTTGGCATGAAGGTCGCCGCGCACGTCGAAAGCCCCGAGGGTGTGCGTGTGGCGCTGGAAAACGGCGTGGACTCCATCGAGCACGGCGCGCAGCCGGACGCGGCGATCACCGCGCTCTACAAGGAGAAGGGCGCGTTCCAGGTCGCGACGCTCTCGCCCGCGCTGCCCTATGCGCTCTTTGACCGCAGTGTCTCCCACGCGACCTACGAGCAGCAGGAGAACGGCAAGGTTGTCTTTGACGGCATCATCGCCATGGCGCGGGAAAATCTGGCAAACGGCATTCCGGTCGGCCTCGGCACGGACACCGGCTGCCCCTATATCACGCACTACGATATGTGGCGCGAGCTGTGCTACTTCGTGAAATACTGCGGCGTGACGCCGGCCTTCGCGCTCCACACCGCGACGCGGCTCAACGCGCGGCTTGCCGGCATCGACGGCGAGACCGGCTCCATCGAGGCGGGCAAGGCAGCGGACCTGATCGTCTGCGCGAAGGATCCGCTCGCGGATCTCTCGGCCCTGCGCACGCTCTCCATGGTCATCAAGGACGGCTATCGCGTCGAGCATCCCGCGCCGAAGAAGCTGCCCGAGGTCGAGCGCGAGCTGGATAAGTTCCTGTGACCCATACCTATTATAATGTACAAGGGAAAAGCACGGGGAGCCCCGTGCTTTTCCCTTATGGCGTTTTATGTTACAGCTCCACGAGCTCGTATTCCCGCGTGCCGAAGCCCAGCGCCGCCGCGGATTCGACCGTGCGGACACCGTTGAGGCTCTCAATGCGCTCTACGAGGTGGTCGCGGCCCGGATCATCGGAGGCGTAGACCAGATCGAGGCAGGCCTGATCGACCGCGATGGGGTCGAGCGAGGCGAGGATGCCGATGTCCGCCATGCACGGGTCCTCAGCCACGGCGCAGCAGTCGCAGTCCACGGACATATTCTTCATAACGTTGATGAAAACGGTCTTATCCCTGAAGTATTCCACCACAGACAAGGCGGCGTCCGCCATCGCGTCGAGGAAGCTGTCGTGGTCGGCAGTCCAGATCTTTTCGGGCTCGCCGGCACCGTGGATATAGGCCTTGCCGTAGGAAGACGCGCAGCCGATGGAGAGCTGCTTGAGCGCGCCGCCGAAGCCGCCCATCGGATGCCCCTTGAAGTGGGAGAGGACGAGCATGGAATCGTAGTTGGCAATGTCCTTGCCGACGAAGTTCTTCTGAATACTCCTGCCGTTCGGAACGGCAAGCTCCAGATCGGGGCCCTCGGCATCGAGAATGTCCACGTCGAAGTTCGTGCTCCAGCCGTGCTTGATCATCGTGCGGCGGTGCTTCTCGGTGGTGTTGCGCTCGCCCTCGTAGGCGGTGTTGCACTCGACCACCGTGCCATGCACGGTCTCGATCATCGGCCGCCAGAAGTCGGGGCCCAAAAAGTTTTGGTTGCCCTGCTCGCCGGAGTGCAGCTTCACGGCGACCTTGCCCGGCAGTTCGCGGCCCACGGCACGGTAAAGCGCCACGACCTTCTCGGGCGTGATCTCACGGGAGAAATATACCTTAGCTTTCATCGCGTTTCCTCCATGCACGGAAAATATCACCTGAATTATAACCCATCGCATGAAATAATGCAACTCTTTGGGGGATGGGACCTGCCTGCGGACGGATCATGTCACGGATGGGTCAAAAACCGGCGAAAATGCTGTGCAGATATCCTAAAATTCCAAAAAAGTGATGTTTGCGATTGACTATGCTATCGTAATAGCGTAGAATAAAACCTGTTGATTTGGTGGGATATAGCAGATAACAAGAAGAAAACGGCAAAATATTGATGTATAGAAGAATGAATATTCATACAAAAGCATTTTGCGTGTGATCCGCTGCTCTCACGAAAACGGCTGCGCGCGCTTAACGGACTCCTTACGGCGGAAAACATCTCCTGAACGCCCCAGATACAGGGGGAGCACGGGCGCGAAAATGCGGCAGAATATGAAGTTTTTACGGCGAAATTTGAATTTTGCTGAAAAAACAAAAGAAGAAAGTGTCTAATAGCACAAAAAGAAAGAAGCATTTCTGTGCGGAATGACAATGACCAGAAAATTTCATCGAAAAAACAGGAAAATATGCTTGTGAAAGACTTGACAAGACGAGGATGAATGAATTATAATCCGTCCATAAAAAATGAATAAGCTGTGAACGTACCAAACATACCGCACGAGGGTGCGGCGTACGCGAAAAAGACCATGTGGTCTTTTCTCTGTTCCGAGCCGGAACAGAGAATCTAACTTTTTTGTCGTATTCGGCGCAAGCCGGGTATATAAATTTTTGAAAGGAAGATATCAGCATGAAAAAAGTATTGTCTCTGATCCTCGCACTGGCAATGGTTTTCGCTCTGGCCGCCTGCGGCGAGAAGCAGCCCTCCAACGACGGTAACACCGATGGCGACAAGCCCGCCCGCGGCAACGTCATTATGACCTTCGGCACCGCCGACACCGGCGGCTCCATGTACCCCGCCGGCGCTGCGGTCTCCCAGGTTTGGACGAACAACGTCCAGGGTGTGAAGTGCAATACCCAGACCTCCACCGGCTCCTTCCAGAACTGCCAGGACGTCTCCACTGGTGAGGTCGACGTCGCGGTCGCCACCTCCGACGTCGTTCTCAACGCCTACAACGGCACCGGCAAGTTCGCCGACATCGGCAAGCTGGACAACCTGCGCGTCATCGGCGCGGTCTACACCTCCGTGCTCAGCGGCGTGGCGCTCAAGAGCTCCGGCTTGACCTACATCCATGACCTGCTCGGCAAGCGCGTTGCCGTCGGTCCCGCGGCCTCCGCGACCGAGAACGCCACCCTCGCCGCCTTCGCAGCGATGGACATCACCAAGGACAACACCAGCCTTGAGAACCTCGGTCTCGGCGACGGCGCCGACTCCGTCGGCGACGGCATCCTCGACGCGGCCTTCGGCTTCGCCGGCCTGCCCATCGGCGGTCAGCTGAACCTCGCTGCCACCAAGGAGATCCAGGTCCTCGACATGACCCAGGAGGAGATCGACAAGGTCCTCGCGGGCAACGCTGCCTACATCCAGACCAAGATCCCCGCCGGCACCTACACCGGTCAGGACAATGATGCCAACACCTTCGGCGTCAAGTGCCTCATCATCGTCACCGCCGATATGGACGCGGATCTCGTCTACGATCTGTGCAAGGCCATGAACGAGCACACTGAGGAGATGGCTGCCGGTAACGCCCTGCTCAAGGACATGACCGATCCCAGCTTCCTCTGCACCCAGATGCCCATTCCTCTGCACGACGGCGCCCAGAAGTACTACAGCGAGCAGGGCCTCATCTAATCGAGGAATTCTGAAAACTTGATCAAAAGGACGATCTGACCGTCCCTGCGAAAAGCATTTTTTGGCCGGAGTTGGGACATCCCAACTCCGGCTCCCCCTTTTCATTAAGGTTTCGTTAAGACCCCCCACTTAACAGAAAGGATGCGTTTATGTCCGATAAGAAAGAAATCAAAGAGATTGACGTCGCCTCGCTCGACAGCGAACTGGCAGCAGCGAGAACTCTCGAAGAGGGTAAGGGCGACAAGTTCATTATGATGGCCTCCGTCGTCGCCTTCCTGATGACCTCCTTCCATATTTACACCGGCTTTTTCGGCCTGTTCGACTACTCCGTGCAGCGCGGCGTGCATCTGGGCTTCGCCCTCACGCTGATCCTGCTTACCCAGCCCCTTTACAAGCACGTTTTCAAGGATAAATTCGCCGGCAGCAAGGCCTTCCGCGCCGCCTGCCGCACGTTTGATATGATCCTCGTCGTCCTCACATGGGTTTCCGTCTGGATGGCGCAGGACGAGGTACATCACCTCACCGAGCGCCTGAGCAAGACGACCTGGATGGCGACCTTCGCGGGCGCCTGCCTCGTCATCATCGTCCTCGAGTGCGCCCGCCGCACCCTCGGCTACATCATGCCGGTCCTCGCGCTCATCTTCATCGCCTATGCGCTCGCCGGTCCGAATCTGCCCATGGCCATCGCGCACCGCGGCTATTCCCTCGAGCGTATCTGCAAGTTCCTCGCTACCGACCTGGACGGTCTGTTCGGCACGACCATGAGTGTTTCCGCCACGGTCATCTTCATGTTCGTTATGTTCGGCGCGTTCCTTGAGGCCTCGGGCTGCTCCGACTTCATCAACGACATCGCCATTTCCCTCACCGGTAAGATCAAGTCCGGCCCCGCGCTCAGCGCGGTCGTCGCCTCCGGCCTGATGGGCTCCATCAATGGCTCCGCCGTCGCCAACGTCGTCGGCACCGGCACGTTCACCATTCCTCTGATGAAGTCCCGCGGCTACAAGCCCCAGTTCGCCGGCGGCGTTGAGGCCGTTGCCTCCACCGGCGGTCAGATCCTGCCCCCTGTCATGGGCTCCGGCGCGTTCCTGATGGTCGCGTTCACCGAGCAGAAGTACATCGCCATCGTCATCGCGGCGGTCATTCCCGCGCTGCTCTATTACTGGGGCTGCGCCGTCGCCGTTATGTCCCAGACGGAGATCGCGCACGTCACGCTCATGGACCCCAAGGATATTCCCAAGAGCCGCGAGGTCATGAAGGACGGCTGGATCTATCTGCTCATCATCGCGGTCCTGCTCTACTGCCTGCTCGTCGCGCAGTATTCTCCGCTCTACTCCGCCCTGTGGGCGACCTGCGCGGTGCCCGTGGTCATGCTCTTCGATAAGAAGAAGCGCTTCACCATCAAGACCATCCCCAGCGCCATGGTCAAGTCCGGCTTCAGCGCCATGTCCATCGTCATCGGCTGCGCCTGCGCCGGTATCGTCGTCGGCATGGTCTCCATCACCGGCATCGGCGTTATCTTCGGCGATATGATGATCCAGGCGGCGCACAGCCTGCTGTTCCCGTCCCTGCTCTTCACCGCCATCACCTGCATCGTCCTCGGTATGGGCCTGCCCACCACCGCGGCCTATGTTATCGCGGCGTCCATCCTCGCTCCCTCCCTCATCAAGCTCGGCCTTGCCCCGCTGACGGCGCACCTGTTCGTGTTCTACTTCGCGTGCCTGTCCGCCATCACCCCGCCGGTCGCCCTCGCGGCCTATGCCGGCGCTGGCATCGCCAAGACCAACCCGATGACCACGGCGGTCGAGGCCTGCAAGCTCGGCTTCGCCGGCTTCATGGTGCCCTTCGCGTTCTGCTACAACCCGGCAATGATGATGCAGGGCAGCGTCGGCGAGATCATCTCCGTCGCCATCAGCGCGATCATCGGTGTTGCCATCATGTCCGCCGGCTTCCAGGGCTGGCTGCTGTGGAAGCTCAACTGGCTTGAACGCATCGTGTTCATCGCCGGCGGCCTGCTGATGTTCATCCCCGGCACGCTGACGGATATCGCCGGTCTTGTGATCGCGGTCGCTCTGCTTCTCGTCAACGTGAAGAAGTGGGAGAAGGGCCCCAAGTTCATCATGGACAAGCACAAGGCCAAGCAGGAGCAGAAGTAAGCTCCGCTGAACCGGATACGGAATATGAGGGTCCTGAAAAGGGACCCTCATATTTTTTCATTGACCGCGCCCCCGGCGCGCGGTATACTGTAGCGTAAGAATCCAAGCGAGGAGAGAAGAATCATGGAAGCTCAGGAGATCCGTTACCGCGTCAATAAAAAGGTGTTTCGGCAGGCGTCGCTCTACGCCATGTTCCTGCGAAACCGCAATACCTTCCGCGTGGGCATCGCTGTCGTGCTGGCGGTGGCGTTTTACACCGTGCTTGCCGTGCAGGGCACCTTTCCCCTGAGCTACCTGCCGATCTACATCGCGGCGGCCTATCTTGTCTGGATGCTTTTGCTGCTCGGACGCGAGGAGCAGCGCGTGCTGCGCTACCTCAAAAGCGACGAGTCGCTGCTGGGGACGGAGTACGTTCTGCGCTTTGACGCGGGCAAGCTTTCGGTCGAGGTCCCCGAGAAGAAGCTCCGCAACACGGTCGCGCTCGCGAAGCTCGCCTCAGCCATCGAAATTTCGAGCGTGTTCATGCTCTGCCTTACGGCCGATCAGCTCTACCTTGTGCCGACCGCAGCCATGACGGACGAGCAGCGCACGGCGCTGCGCGGCCTTCTGAGCAGCCGCCTCGGCGAGCGCTTTTATTCCAGTATTCTGGCGCGCGAGAAAAAGAAATGAACAAGGCCCGCCTCCGACATCGCTTCGGAGGTGGGCTTTGCCGTGCTATACCGGACGGCCGTGCTCCACGCGGCAGTCGCACTCGCTGCGCCACGACTGCGATTGCAGGAAGCGGCGCGCGGCATCGACGAAGGCGCGGGCGGCGGGCAGAAGGTGGCGCTTTTTCTTGTAGACCACGCTCAGCGGGTGGACAAGGTCGGGGGAGTCGAGGTCGAAGAAGAGCAGCTCGCCGCGGTTCGGCGCGTTGTGGACGGCGGTCTCATTGACGAAGCAGAAGCCGTAGTTTTCCGCCGTCAGATTCAGCGCTGTGGTGGCGTTGGTGGTGTAAAGAGCGTTTTCGACGGTGATATGCTCCCGTTCGAGAAAGTTGTTGACGCGCATGGCGAGCAGGATCTCGGGGTAGAGCAGGACAAAGCGCTCGTGCTCGAGAACGGAGAGCTCCGGCTCCCGTCCCGCGCGGCAGGCCTCCGCAAGCGCCTGCGCGGCGCGGTTGCCGCGGTTGCCAACCAGGAGGATCTTTTCGTAGAGAATGGTCTCGGTGGTCAGGTAGTCGGGCGTATTGAGATTGGTGTTCATGATGGCAAAATCCACCGTGTTGTCCGCCACCAGACGGAACATCTCGCTCGTCGGGCGTTCGAGCAGCTCAAGATGGGCCTCGGGGTGCTCCTGCGAAAAGGCGGGCAGGATGCTCGGCAGGAGCGTGCTGGCGCGCCAGTTGCTCATGGCGACGCGGAGCGTCTGGCGGCGGCTGGCGTTCAAACGTGTGAAATCCTGCAAAAGCTGCTCGTAGAGCTGCGAGCTGTCCTCGAGATAGTTGGCGTAGACCTTGCCGGCGGCGGTCAGCTCGAGCGGCGACTTGGTGCGGTCGAGCAGGCGGACGCCGAATTCCTTTTCCAAATGGATGACGTATTGGCTCAAGTAGGGCTGCGAGATGTGCAGCCGCTCTGCGGCCTTGGAAATGCTTTTCTCGGACGCAATGGCAAGAAAATATTCCGGATTCCGGTCCTGTACCATCCAGATCACCTCGTTTTCCTCTTCGATTATAGCAAAAAATACGGCGCCGTCAAGCATGGTATAGTAAAAATACTATATGGGTAGTCACATTTAAGTCTTTGACCTTTTCGCAGCGATGCACTATGATAGAGTCAAACAGGGAAATCAAAAACCATCGGAAAAGAGGGAGATTATGCCAAGGTTTGAAGCATCTGCGCTGCGGGGCTACTGCGTGTCGGTCCTGACGGCCTCCGGTGTGGAGAGGAGCTGCGCGGAAGCGGTGGCTGACGCGCTGATCGACGCGGAGCTGACAGGCGTGTCCACCCACGGTGTGAGCCGTCTGGCCGTTTATATGCAGCGCATGGACGCGGGCGTGATGTCGCGTGAAAACAACATCCGCATCGTGCGGGAATCGACCTCCACGCTGGTGGTGGACGCGGGCAACTCGCTGGGCGCGGCGGCGGCAAAATTTGCGATGGAGCGGTGCATCGCCAAGGCAAAAGAGACGGGCTGCTGCTTTGCAAGCGTGCACAGCTCCAACCACTTCGGCACCGCCGCCTATTACACAAGGCTTGCTGCCGCGCAGGATATGATCGGATTTGCCTGCACCAATCTCAAGGGCAAGATCGCGCCCTTCGGCAGCGCTGAGCCCTACATGGGCACAAATCCCATCTCCGTGGCGGCTCCGTCCGACGACCTTCCGATCGTGCTGGATATGGCGCCGAGCGTTGTGGCGCTGGGCAAGCTCATTCTGGCGCAGAAGCTGGGAAAGTCTATTCCCGAGGGCTGGGCACTGGATAAGGACGGCAGACCCACCACGGACCCCGCGGCCGGTCGTGCCGGCTCGCTCGTGCCGATCGGCGGCGCGAAAGGCAGCGGCCTCGCCATCATGGTCGATGTGCTTTGCGGCATTCTCAGCGGCGGCCCCTACGGTCCGCATCTGCATGACCTCTATGTGATGGACGAGCCGCAGGGCGTCAGCCATTTTCTCGGCGCCATCGACATTGCGCATTTCATCGAACCGGCAGCGTTCAAGTCGGCTCTTTCCGCCATGTCACGGGAGATCAAGGCGCTGAAAAAGGCCGATGGTGTGGAGGAAATTTTCCTGCCCGGCGAACGCTCCGGCCGCAAGGCGGAAGAAAATGCTGCAAACGGTATTGAGGTGCCGCAGCCGGTCTACGAAGAGCTGCTGGAGCTCGGCAAGCCCTACGGCCTGAGCCTGTAAAGGAGGAAGCATCATGGCAAAAATTCTCATCACCGAATCGGTCCACCCCATCGGACCCGAGCTGCTGACCGCGGCGGGCCACACCGTCGTCTACGCCGACCGCGACATGGATGTCATCCGCCGCGAGATCGTGGACGCGGACGCCGTGCTCGTGCGCATCATCGAGCTGCCCGGTTCGCTGCTCGCGACGGCGAAGAACCTCAAGATCGTCTCCAAGCACGGCGTGGGCTACGATAATATCGACCTCGACTACTGCAAGAGCCACGGCATCGCCGTGACCATCACCCCGAACGCGAACAGCCTTTCCGTCGCCGAGCACGCCTTCACGCTGATGCTCACGCTGGCGAAGAATATCATTCCCGTTTCCAACGAGTACCGCACGGTCGGCTTTGCTGCGAAGAACCACGCCCCCGGCATTGAAATGACCGGCAAGACGCTGGGACTGATCGGCATGGGCCGCATCGGAAAGCATATCCTGCATATGTGCAGGGACGGTCTGGATATGCATGTCATCGTCTACGACCCCTACATCAGCGAGGTCCCCGAGGGCGTCGAGAAGGTGGACGACCTTTCCGAGCTGCTGCGCCGCGCCGACGTCGTGACGCTCCATTGTCTGCTCACCGACGAAACGCGCAAGCTCATCGACCGCGAGCGCCTCGCGCTGATGAAGCCCACCGCCCTGCTCATCAACTGCGCCCGCGGCCCCATCGTGGACGAAGCCGCGCTCATCGAGGCGCTGGAGAACGGCAGACTCGCCGGCGCCGGTCTCGACGTCACCGACCCCGAGCCGGTCGCGCCGGACAGCCCGCTCTTTAAGCTGCCGAACGTCATTGTCACGCCGCACTACGCGCCCACAACGGTCGAATCCGCCACGCGCGTTTCCAAGATCGCAGCCGAAAACATTAACGCGGTGCTTGCCGGTCAAGAGCCGGTGGGCCGCATCGTCTGAACAAGATTAAGAGGAGGAAAGCAACCATGAGACTCGCAACGATCAAGCTGCACGGCGCGGAGGTCGCCGGCATCGTCACCGGGAAGGGCATCCTGCCCGTCGCCGCGCTCAACGCCTACAAGGGTACGGGCTGGAAGGAGGACATGATGAGCCTCATTCAGGCGGGTCATATCCCCGGCCTGACGAAGTGGTACAACGAGGGCGGCAAGGAGGAGCTTGAGACCATCCCCGGCGTCGTGCCGGCGGAGGAGGTCGTCTACGCCCCGCTCTACCGCAATCCCAAGCGCATCTTCGGCATCGGCCTCAATTACGCCGACCACGCCAAGGACATCGGCAACGCCGCGCCCACGGGCTTCCCCGGCAGCTTCTTCAAGATGGCGGATACGCTCATTGGCCCGAATGACGACATCCTGCTGCCCAAGCTCAAGGAGGCACAGAAGACCACCGCGGAGGCGGAACTCGGCATCATCATGGGCCGCGACTGCCGTGACGTTCCCGAGGAGGAGTGGGAGAGCGCCATCGTCGGCTACACCACGATCCTCGACATGACCGAGGAATCCATCCTCAAGGGCAACGACTTCGTGCCCGGCAATCCCCGCTATCTGACCATCGTCAAGAACTTCCCGACGTTCTTCTCCTTCGGCCCCCAGCTCGTCACGCCCGACGAGGTGCCCGACGTGCTCAAGTTAGAGGTCCAGAGCGTCCATAACGGCGAGATCCACGCGAAGAACACCGTCGATCACATGACGCACGTTCCGTCCCGCCTCGTTTCCCTGCACTCGAGCATCCAGGGCTGGTACGCCGGCGACGTGCTCTCCACCGGCACCCCGCGCGCGTTCCACATTCAGGACGGCGACATCGCCGAGTGCCGCATCGTCGGCCCCGACGGCTTTGAGATGGAGCCGCTGAAGAACCCCGTTGTGGATCTCAAGCTGCACTGAGAAAGATCAAAAATTTTAAGATATCAGGAGGAAATTATCATGGATCTGGGTTTGAAGGATAAGGTCGTCGTTTGTATGTCCAGCGCGTCCGGCTTCGGCAAGGGCATCGCGACAGAGTTCGCCCACGAGGGCGCGAAGGTAGTCGTCTGCACCAGCGAGGCGTTCAAGGCGGAGCTCAATCAGGCGGTCGTCGACATCGAGAAGGAGACCGGCAACCGTCCCTACCCCTATATGTACGACGTGCTCAACAATGAGAGCATCGCCGCGATGATCAACAAGGTCGCAGAGGACCTCGGCGGCATCTACGGCCTTGTCAATCATTGCCCCGGCCCGAAGGCCGGCACCTTCGAGGCGCTGACCGAGGCCGACTGGGCGGACGGCTATCAGAAATGCCTGTACAGCTACACCACCGCCATCCGCGCGGCGCTGCCCTACATGAAGCAGGGCGGCGGCGGACGCATCGTCAACTCCACGTCTTCTTCCATCAAGCAGGAGCTGGATAACCTCATTCTCTCCAACACGTTCCGCATGGGCGTGGTCGGCATGAGCAAGACGATGGCGCGCGAGTTCGGTCCGTACAACATCATGGTCAACACCATGGGTCCCGGCCGCATCTACACCGACCGCATCAAGTACCTCAACACGATCCGCGCGGAGAAGGCGGGCATCACGCTCGAGGAGTACAACACCCGCGACGCCGCGAGCTTCCCGCAGAAGCGCTACCAGACGGCGGACGAGTACGCCCGCTCCGTGGTGTTCATCTGCTCTCCCGCGAACAGCGCGATCTCCGGTCAGGTCATCTGCGTCGACGGCGCCATGACCACTGCGTACTAAGCTTATCCTCTCAGCATACGCTGATCTCTCTTACAGGGAAACGGCAGCGGCTCTTTGAGCCGCTGCCGTTTCCTATTCCGTTTACGGATCGCCGACGCCGTTTTCCCGCAGCCACGCGCAGATGGCGGCGTCCTCCGGTCGGTCGTTTTCCCACATCATACCGAAAAAATGGCTGCATATCAAGTTTTTTCTTGTAGAAAGGCGTTGGAATTTCTGCTTTTCTTTTAAGCAAAGCTGCGCTATAATGGGGACAACCGATAAGACGAACGGAGGAAAACACGATGGAAAGCTGGAAGGGAAACCGCACCCCCTCGAACCCGCAGGAGGGCTACTACGTCGGCCTGATGAACGCCTGCGGCTACCGCACCAAGGACCTGGAAAAGCCCGTCATCGGCATCGTCAATTCTTTTACGGACGTCAACCCGGGGCACCGCGCCTTCAAGGAGCTGGTGGGCTACGTCAAGGAGGGCGTGTGGGCGGCCGGCGGTACGCCGGCGGAGTTCAATGTGCCCGCCCCCTGCGACGGCATGGCGCAGGGCGAAGGGATGCACTTCATTCTGCCCTCGCGCGACCTGATTGCGGGCAGCATCGAAGCGATGGTGAGCGCCCACGGCTTCGACGGGCTTGTGTTCCTCTGCTCCTGCGATAAGATCGTGCCCGGTATGCTGATGGCTGCCGCAGCGCTCAACAAGCCCTGTATGTTCCTCACGGCGGGCAGTATGCTGCCCTACGAGGCGGACGAGGGCACTTACGTCACGCCCGACCTCAAGGAATCCATCGGTCAGCGCAACATCGACGCCATCAGCGAGGAGACCTTCACTCGATTCCGTGAGAACATCTGCTTCTCCTGCGGCACCTGCTCGATGTACGGCACCGCCAACACCATGGGCGTATTCGCCGAGGTCATCGGCCTGTGTCCCATCGACAGCACGACCATGCTCTTCTGCTCGTCCGCCAAGTACAAGCAGGCGCGCAACGTCGGCGAGCGCATCGTCACGCTCACGAAGGAGGGGGTGCGCTTTTCCGACATCGTCACCGAGGCGAGCCTCAAGAACGGCCTGCGCCACGTCGCCGCGACCGGCGGCTCGACGAACGCCCAGCTCCACATCTGCGCGCTCGCGCGCGTGATGGGCATTCCGATGGACCTCGCGGCCTTTGACGAGATCCAGCGCGACGTGCCCTGCGTTGCGAAGTTCAAGCCGTCCTCGAAATTCAATATGTACGATTACTACAAGGCCGGCGGCGTGGGCGCGACGATGAAGGCCATCGAGCGCTATCTCGACCCCGACGCGCGTCTGGCGACGGGCGGCACGGTGGGCGAGTTCCTCGCCCGCTTCCGCCGCAGGGTCGATCCCGAGATCATCCACACGGCCGACGAGCCGCTCTACCCCGACGGCTGCTTCGCCGTGCTGCACGGCAACCTTGCCCCCGGCGGCTGCATCGTGAAAAAGAGCGGCGTGGTGCCCGAGATGTTCCACCACCGCGGCCCCGCGGTCTGCTTCGACTCCGAGGACGCGCTGCGCGCGGCCATGACGGAGAAGTCCGTCAAGCCCGGCGATGTGCTGGTCATTCGCTACGAGGGTCCCAAGGGCGGGCCGGGGATGCGCGAGATGTCCATTCCCGCGGCGATGCTCGTCGGCATGGGCCTGCACACGAGCTGCGCCATGGTCACCGATGGACGTTACTCCGGCGCGACGCGCGGCCCCTGCATCGGCCACGTCTCGCCCGAGGCGTGGGACGGCGGCCCCATTGCCGCGGTGCGCGACGGCGACATGATCGAGATCGACATCGACAAACACACCATCCACCTCGAGGTCAGCGACGAGGAGCTCGCGGAGCGGCTGGGACACATCAAGCGTCCCGCGCATCCCGCGCCCGGCGTGCTCGGCGCCTACCGCAAAGCGGTCGACAGCGTGAACGAGGGCTGCACCTGGCTCTACGGCAAGGAAGAATAAGAAAACGGCAAGCGCCGCGGTCATCCGACCGCGGCGCTTGTATTGTGATCGTTTGCTGCTTCAGCGGAGCTTCACCGCGGCGAGCACGGCGGCCTTTCCGTCCGCCTTTTTGATGGCGAGGCGGCAGCCGCTCTCCTCACGGCGGCAGTAGACGCCCAGCTCCTCGCCCTCCAGACAGGGAGCAGCGTAGTGGACCTCCATCGACGCGATGCGGCCCGAGGCCAGCTCGGCGGCGGAGAAGCAGTCGAGCAGCACGCGGACATAGGCAACGTTGTTCATGTGACGGCCGAAGTCGATGTCCGTCGGGCGGACCGTATAGCCGCGCACGAGCTCCGCCTGCGTCAGGTCGTCCGCGAAGCGGGTGGGGTGATCGGTGATGCCGGTGCGGTCGGAGAACGGGAAATCGGCGGGAAAGCCGGTCTGCGCAAACTGCATCAGCTTCTTTTCCGGGCCGAGGACGGCCCACTGCGTGCGCCCGAGGGCGAGCAGCGTGCCGCCGCGGTGCAGGCTGTAGCTGCGGTAGCAGCGCACGGCCCTGCCGTCGCACGGCTCCGGCCATGTTGCGGCGGTGAGCTCATCCATGAGACCTGCGCGATGCAGGAAGTCCACGCGCGTGTGGACGGTCAGCCAGAACTCGCCGCGCTTCGCCATCGCTGCGCCGCCGACACCGATGAGCTCGGCGTGCTGGGCGGCGATGCCCTGAAAGATGGTAAAGGCCGCGAGGGGCGAGAGCTGCGCCGCGGCGTCGCAGTAGTCGGGCGTGACGGTGATGCTTTTTTCAAAAATGCCCTGCTGCATAGCTGCCTCCGATGTGCGTTCAGCTCCGCGCGCGGCGGCTCAGCTGCTGCTGCGCCGCGTGGCGGCGGCGACGCTGCGCGTTCACCACAACGTAGACCATCATAATGATGGTGATGGCGTAGGGGATGATGCCGGTGAGGTCGGAGCTGACGTAGTCCTGCAATCTCAGGCCGATGGCGTCGAAGAAGCCGAACATCAGCGCCGCGAGGTAGGCCTTGGCGGGATTTGCTGCGCCGAAGATCACGCAGGCGAAGGCGATGTAGCCGCGGGAGTTGGACATATTCTCGGCAAAGGTGCCGTTGAGGTAGCCGAGCGACAGGTGCGCGCCCGCGAGCGCGCACAGCACGCCGCAGAGGATGCTCGCGAGCCACTTCATTTTTTCCGGCTCGATGCCGGCGGTGCGCAGTGTCTCGGGCTTTTCGCCGCTCGCGCGCAGCCAGAAGCCGTAGGGGGTTTTGTAGATGAACACCCACAGCACGAGGACGAAGAGCCAGGTGAGATACACAAACAGCGAGTGACCGTTGAGCACCGCGCCGAGGAAGGGAATTTTATCCAGCAGCGGAAGGTCTACCGTCGGCAGGGAGGGGAAGCCCTTCGCGCCGGAGGTGCCGAACACGGAGCGGGAGAGATAGGTCGTCAGGCCGAGCGCGAAGGTATTGAGCGCGCAGCCGATGATGAACTCGTCTGAGCGGAACTTCACGACGAAGAGCGCGAAGAACAGGCCGATGAGCAGCCCCATAAGAAGCACCAGCCCCACGCCGCCCCAGGCGGAGGTAAAGAGATAGCTGCCGAACACGCCGAAGAACGCGCCCATGAGGATCATGCCGTCCATGCCGATGTTCATGATGCCGGCGTGCTCGGTGAGCGAGCCGCCGATGGCGGCGAGCGCCACGGGCGTGGCGCGGCGGAGCATCTCGTTAAAGGTACCGGAGGAGAAAATGCTGGCGAGGATCGCGGAAAGGTCATCCATGTTTCAGTTCCTCCTTTAAGCGTTCTTCGGCGGCGCGCTTAGCTCTACGGCGCTCGTGCGCCGCGGTGAGCGAGCGGGTGATGCCGCTCTCGGCGGCCATGCAGAAGATGATAACGGTCTGAATGATGAGGTAGATCTGCGAAGGAATGCCGATGAGCTCCATGCCCTGCGCGCCGATCTTCAGCACGGCGAAGAAGAGCGAGAGGAGGATGACGGTCACAGGCTTATACTGCGCGATCATGGCGACCATCAGGGCCTCGAAGTAGTAGTCCTTGCTCACGCTGTCGCGGTAAAGATGCTCCACGCCGTAGACGCGGAACATACCGACCAGACCGCACATCGCGCCGGAGACGACCATGGAGAGCAGGACGATCTGATCGGTGCGCAGGCCGGAGAAGAAGGCGAAGCGCGGATTCTCGCCGGTGATGCGCATTTCGTAGCCGACGGAGGTGCGCTCCATCACATACCACACAAGGAAGGCCATCACCGCCGCGGCAAACACGGCGCTGGTGAGGTTGGAGCGGGGAATGACATTGCCGAACCAGTATTGCGCGCCGAGCTGTTCGGTCGCGGCGACCATGTTCTTATTGGCGTTCTTCCACGGACCCTTGGCGAGGTACTGGCAGAGGTAGGCGGCGATGGTGTTGAGCATGATGGTGGTGATGACCTCATTGACCTTGACCTTCACCTTCAGAACGCCGGGGAGGAAGGCGTACAGGCCGCCGACCGCCATCGCGGCGAGCGCTGCACAGACGATGACAAGGAAGCGGGGCTGCCCATCCATCCACACGCCGACCTGCGCGGCAAAGATCGCGCCGAGGAGCAGCTGACCCTCGCCGCCGACGTTGAAGATGCCGACGCGCGCGCCGAGCACGCAGGCAAGGCCGCACACGCACAGCACCATCGCGTACTCCAGAAAGTCGCCGATGTGGCGCGCGCTGTCGAACGCGCCGGAGAGCATCGCGCCGTAGGCCTCGAGCGGGTGGAAGCCGGAGACGGCGAGGATGCCCGCGCCGATAAGGAAGGCGAAGAGGATCGAGAGCAGCAGGGAGAGCAGATAGCGGCAGTTCACCGCGCCTGCGAGCTTTTTCATGCTTTTGCCGCCTCCTTTCCCTCGCGGTGGCCGGTCATGTACCAGCCGATCTCCTCCTTGGTGATGTCACTTGTGCGGAACTCGCCGGTGATGCGCCCCTCGTACATCGTGATGATGCGGTCGGACAGGCGGAACACCTCGTCGAGGTCGGCCGAGCAGAGGAGAATGGCACAGCCGGCGTTGCGCTTTTCGATGATGCGGGTGTGGATGAATTCGATGGCGCCCACGTCCACGCCGCGCGTGGGCTGGGCGATGATGAGCACGGGGGAATCAAAGGAAAACTCACGCGCGACGACGACCTTCTGCATATTGCCGCCGGACATGGAGCCGACGGCGGTGTCGATGCCCGCGCCGCGGATGTCGAACCTCTCATAGACCTCCTCCGCGTAGCGCTCGATGGAGCTGCGCCGCTGATGAAACGCGAAGCCGCTGAAGGCTTTGTCGCGCTGCTTGCCCATGAGAAGATTGTCCGTCACGCTCGCGCTCCGGCTCACGCCGGTGGCGAGACGGTCCTCGGGGATGTGGGAGAGCCCGACCTTGCGGATCTCGCCCGCCGTTTTTCCGGTGACGTTCTGCCCGCAGACCTCCACCGTGCCGCGCTCGACGCGGCGCATACCGGTGATGGCCTCCAGAAGCTCGCTCTGGCCGTTGCCCTCGATGGCGGCGATGCCGAGCACCTCGCCCGCGCGGACGGACAGGCTCAGACCGTCCACGGCGACCAGCCCGCGGTCGTCGCAGACGGTGAGACCGGAGACTCTGATCTGCTCCGCGCCCGCTTCGCCGGTCTTTTCCAGCCGGTCGTAGAGCACCGGGCGGCCGACCATCATCGAGGCGAGCTTTTTTTCGTCCACGTCGCAGGTGTTCTCCACACCGATGAGCCTTCCCTTGCGCATCACGCCCACGCGGTCGCTGATCGCCATGACCTCGTAGAGCTTGTGCGTGATGATGATGACCGTCATGCCCAGCTCGCGCACCACGCGGCGGATGACGGCGAACAGCTCATCCGTCTCCTGCGGGGTGAGGACGGCGGTCGGCTCGTCCAGAATGAGAATGTCCGCGCCGCGGTAGAGCGTTTTGAGAATTTCCACGCGCTGCTGAAGCCCCACGCCGATCTCGCACACCACGGCGGCGGGATCGACCACGAGGCCGTACTCCTCCACCAGCCTCTGCGCGGCGGCCTCGGCGGCCTTGTTGTCAAAGAGCACGCCGAGCCTGCGCGGCTCGCGGCTCATAACGATGTTCTGTGCCACGGTGAAGCTGGGCACGAGCATGAAGTGCTGGTGCACCATGCCGACGCCCATAGAGATGGCGGTTTTGGGCGAGAAGCGCTCGACCTTCCTCCCGCGGATGTACACCTCGCCGTTCGTCGGCTCGTGGATGCCGTAGAGAATGTTCATCAGCGTGGTCTTGCCCGCGCCGTTCTCGCCGACGAGGGCAAAGACCTCGCCCTTTCGGATGTCGAGCGATACGTCATCGTTGGCGAGCACGCCGGGGAACTCCATGGAGATATGGCGGAATTCGACTGCATTTTCCTGCAAGGCTCGTTACCTCACTTTCTTTGGAATAGAGGAAGCGGCGCGGCTTTTGCCGCGCCGCAAGGGAAGCGCATGAAATTACGCGCGCGTCGTCTCCACGACGATCTCGCCGGAGGCGATCTTCGCGGCCAGCTCCTCGACAGCGGCCTTGACCTCGTCGGGGACCTGCTGCGTCATGCCGCTGTCGCCGTAGCCGATGCCGACGTAGCCGGTCGCCATGTCGGCGGTCCAGGTGGTGCCGAAGCGGCTGTCGCCCGCGAGATAGGACTTGACGGCGTCATAGATGGAGCTGCCGACTTCCTTCTTCATGGAGCAGATGATGACCTCGGGGTCGATGTACTTCTGGTCGCTGTCCACGCCGATGGCGTAGAAGCCCTTCTCCTTGGCGGCCTCGAACACGCCGTCGCCGCAGGCGGAGGCGATCTGGAAGATGACGTCCGCGCCCTGATCGTTCAGCGCGATGGCGCAGTCCTTGCCGACGGCGGGATCGTCGTAGGTGTTGGAGTAGTTCTTCACCACGCTGATCTCCTTGCCGTTCTCGGTGCCGTAATACTCGGCGCCCTGCGTGTAGCCGACGATGAAGTCGTTGATGGTGTCGGCATCCTCGCCGCCGACCGCACCGACCACGCCGGTCTCGGAGACCGCGGCGGCGATGTAGCCCGCGAGGAAGCTGCCCTCGTTCTGGGCGTAGGTGATGTTGAGCACGTTGGATACGGGCGCGCTGGTGGCGTTATCGACCCAGATCCAGTTGACCTCGGGATAGTCGGGCGCGATGGTCTCGACGTTGTAGAACTCCCAGCCGACGCACACGACGATGTTCGCCTTCTCGGCGGCGTTCTTCATCTGAATGTCGTGGTTCTCGTTGTTGCACTCGATGACGATGGGCGTCACGCCGAGGTCGGCGACCATGCGGTCCAGGCCCTCCTTGGAGGAGTCGTAGAAGCTACGGTCGCCGAGCTTGCCCGCCACGACCAGCGCGACGGTCAGGCCCTCGGTCTCGCCGTTGGGGTCGGGGCCGGGGGTTGGAGCATTTTCCTTCTTGCCGCAGGCGGCAAGGCTGAGCACCATGACGGCGCACAGCAGCACAGAGAGTAGCTTTTTCATTCCAATTTACCTCTTCAAAACATTGTAGTCTCTGCGCGGCGGATGCAGGAGAGCCGCGCAGGTATGCTCTATTATAGGCATTCCCGCGCGGCTTTGCAAGACATATCGCAAAAATCGCGTTGTATTTTGTGATCAGGAGGGCGTTTTTTCGCCCAACGCTCCGCGCAGCGTGCGCCAGCCGAGCATGGCACACTTCACGCGCGCGGGCATATGGGAGACGTCGCGCAGAGCCGAGGCCTCCTCGAGGCTGTCAATCTCCTCCTCACTCGCCTCGCCGCGGATCATGCGCAGAAAGAGGTCGCCAAGCCGCAGAGCCTCCTCGCGGCTCTTGCCGACGATCATACCGAGCATGATGTCTGTGGAGGCCTGCGAGATGGCGCAGCCGTCGCCGACAAAGGCCCCGTCGGCGATGGTATCGCCATCGAGCTTGAGCTGGAGCTGAATTTCGTCGCCGCAGCTCGGGTTCACGCCGTCGAGCACGAGGTCGGCGTCCGGCAGGTCGTGCTTGAACTCCGGGCGGACGTTGTGCTCGGTAAGGATCTCGTTGTAGAAAGGATTAGTCGTCATAGCCCATGCGCCCCCTGACGGTGGATAGGCTGCCGACCAGCCGGTCCACATCGGTTTTGTCATTATAGAATGCGAAGCTCGCGCGCACTGTGGCGTGATAGCCGAGGAAGTGGTGGAGCGGCTCGGCGCAGTGATGCCCCGCGCGGACAGCCACGCCGTCGGCGGCAAGCAGCTCGCTCACGTCGTGCGGGTGGACGTTGTCCACCACAAAGGTCAGGATGCCGTTGTGCTCCTCCGCCTTGTCCGAGCCGAGGATGCGGACGTGTGGCAGCGCGCGCATTCGTGCGAGGGCGTCGGCGGTGACGGCCAGCTCGCGCGCGTGGATGGTATCGAAGCCGACGCGCTCCACATAGTCGATGGCGGCGTGCAGGCCCGCCGCGCCCGCGGCGTTGACGGTGCCGGCCTCAAATTTGTGCGGCGCCTCGGCAAACACCGCGCCCTCGCGCGTGACGGACTCGATCATCTCGCCGCCCGTTAGAAACGGCGGCATCTCCTCCAGAAGCTCGCGCCGCCCGTACAGCGCCCCGATGCCCATAGGCCCGTAGAGCTTGTGGCCGGAGAAGGCGAGGAAGTCCGCACCCAGCTCCTGTACGTTGACCGGCAGGTGCGGCGTGCTCTGCGCGCCGTCCACCACCAGCACCGCGCCCACGCGGTGCGCCAGCTCCGCGACCGCGCGGATAGGGTATTCGCGTCCGAGCACGTTCGAGACCTGCTGCAGCGCGACGACCCTTGTCCTTGCCGTGATGAGCGCTCCGACCTTGTTGGGGTCCAGACTGCCGTCCGGCTCACATTCCATGAACTTGAGCTGCGCGCCGGTCTGACGGCAGACCATCTGCCAGGGAAGGATGTTGCTGTGGTGCTCCATCGTGGAGATCAGGATCTCATCGCCCGCCTTGACATGGCTGAGCCCGTAGCTGTAGGCCACAAGGTTCAGCCCCTCGGTCGTGTTGCGGGTGAAGACGATCTCCTCGCTCTGCGCCGCGCCGAGAAAGCGGGCGACGGCGGCGCGGGCGCTCTCGAGCGCGTCGGTCGCCTCGATGCTCAGCGGGTAGAGCCCGCGCAGGGGATTGGCGTTGTGGCGCGTATAGAACTCCCGCTCCGCGTCCAGCACGCACTGCGGGCGCTGGGCGGTGGCGGCGCTGTCGAGATAGGCGACATCACGCTGCGCGAGCAGCGGGAAATCGGCTTTATAATTCGTGCTCATTCGCGTTCCTCCTTCGTACACAGGACCTGCGCGAGCGCACCGAGGGCGCGCGCGGAAAAGGCTTCGTCCTCCGCCGTGCGCGCGAGCCGCTCCACGGCGGCGCGGGCGAGGATGGCTTCGGCGGCGGCGCGGTCGATGCCGCGGCTGGCAAAGTAAAAGAGCGTGTCCGCGTCCAGCTCGCCGATGGTCGCGCCGTGGCTGCCCTCGACGTTCTCCTCGGCGCAGAGGATGACGGGGACAGTCTTGTTTTCCGCGTCCCCGCCGAGGAGCAGGACGGTCTCGTTTTCGCTGCCGACCGAGCCGGCGGAGCCGCGCTTGAAGTCAATGGTGCCGCGGAAGACCTTTTTCGCGTGCTCCATCAGCGCACCGGAAGCGTGGATCTTGCTCACAGTGCTTTTGCCGAGCTGCTCAACGGTCAGATCAATGTCCGCCGTGTCGCTCCGGCGGGCGAGGTAGCCGAGGTCGGCGCGCAGCGCCGCGCCATCGCCCGCAAGGGAGATCTGGTGGTCGGCGTAAACAGCGCCGTCGCCGAGCTGGAGGGAGATAAGGTCGAGCTTCGCGTGTTCGGCGAGCTGTGCGCTCAACTCGTGGCGCAGCACTGCGCCCCGCGCGGGATTCAGAAGCTGCACGACGCGAAGGTGCGCGCCCTCCGCCGCCGTGAGCCTGAGCTCCGCGGCAAGGGGCTGCGCGGCGGTGCAGACCTCAAAGACGGTCAGCTCCGCGCCCGCCTCGGCGGTCACGGTATAGACGCGGCGGCCGTAGGCCGCGCCGCCGTCCGCAGCCTCGATGCGAAGGGGGGCGTTTTTGCCGGAAACAGCGGTGAAATGCTCGTTCGAGAGCAGCGCCTCCGCGTCCATGTCCCAACGGACGGCGGCCTCGTTCACGCCGAGACGGTTCCAGGTGCGCGAAGCGGGACGGTTGACATAAATCGTTTTTTCCATATCGTTCGCTCCTTTCGCTCAGCCGATGCTGCCCTTCATCTCAAACCGGATGAGGTTGTTCATTTCCACGGCGTATTCCAGCGGCAGCTCCTTGGACACGTTGTCCGCAAAGCCGCTGACGATCAGGGCGCGGGCGTCCTCCTCGCTCATGCCGCGGCTCATGAGATAGAACACCGCGTCGTTGCTGATCGCGCCGATCCTGGCCTCATGGCCCACGGCGGCATCGCGCGTCTTGATATCCATGGCGGGGATGGTGTCCGAGCGCGATTCGGAGTCCAGCATCAGCGACTGGCAGGAGACCGCGCTCTTCGCGCCCTTCGCGCTCTTTTCCACCACGACGCTCGAGCGGAAGGTGCTCACGCCGCCGCTTTTGCTGATCGAGCGCGTGTTCATATAGCTGCTGGTGTTTTTGCCGACATGGACGACCTTTGCGCCCGTGTCGAGATCCTGTCCCGCGCCGGCAAAGGTCACGCCGGTGAACTCCATGCGGGAATCGTCGCCCTTGAGGATGCTCATGGGGTACAGGCAGCCGACGTGCGAGCCGAACGAGCCGGACACCCACTCGATCATGCCGCCCTCCTCCACCAGCGCCCGCTTGGTGTTGAGGTTATACATATTCTTCGACCAGTTCTCGATGGTCGAGTAGCGCAGCTTGGCATTCTTTTTGACGTAAAGCTCCACGCAGCCCGCATGGAGGTTCGCCACGTTGTACTTGGGAGCGGAGCAGCCCTCAATGAAGTGCAGGCTCGCGCCCTCATCCACGATGATGAGCGTGTGCTCGAACTGGCCCGCGCCCTTGGCATTGAGCCGGAAGTAGGACTGGAGCGGAATGGAGAGGTGTACGCCCTTGGGGACATACACGAACGAGCCGCCGGACCACACCGCCCCGTGGAGCGCGGCAAACTTGTGGTCGCGCGGGGTGACGAGCTTCATGAAATACTTGCGCACCATGTCGGCATACTCGCCCTTGAGGGCGCTTTCCATATCGGTGTAGACTACGCCCTCGGCGGCGACCTCGTCGCGCACATTATGGTAAACCAGCTCGGAGTCGTACTGCGCGCCCACGCCGGCGAGCGACTTGCGCTCCGCCTGCGGGATGCCCAGACGCTCAAAGGTGTCCTTGATGTCCTGCGGCACGTTCGCCCAGTCGTTCTGCATCTTCGTGTTCGGGCGGACATAGGTGGCGATGTGGTCGATGTCCAGCCCCTCGAGCGAGGGGCCCCAGTCGGGCAGGCGCAGCTCGTTGTAGATCTGGAGCGATTGCAGGCGGAACTGCTGCATCCACACGGGATCATTCTTTTCCTTGGACAGCTTGTCCACGATCTCCGGCGTCAGGCCGGACTCCATGCGGTAGGCGTCGTGCTCCGCGTCGCGTATGTCGTAAATGCTGCGGTCTACGTCCGCAACGTAGGTTTTTTCTCTGTTCTCTGCCATGCCGATGTCACCGCCTTACTCCGTCTTCAGGCTGCCGAAGCCCTTTTCGTTGATGGCCTCGACCAGCTCGGCCCCGCCCTTTTTGACAATGACGCCGTTTTCCATGACGTGCGCGGCGTCGACGTGCAGCGCCTCCAGAATGCGCGTGGAGTGCGTGATGATGAGGAGCGAGCCGTGCGTGCGCTCACGGAAGAGCCGCACGCCCTCGGACACCGTGCGCACGGCGTCCACGTCCAGACCGGAGTCGGTCTCGTCGAGGATGGCGAGCTTCGGCTCGAGCATGAGCATCTGCAAAATTTCGGCTTTCTTTTTCTCGCCGCCGGAAAAGCCCACGTTCAGGTCGCGCTCGGCATAGCTCTCGTCCATGCTCAGCAGCTTCATGGTCTCCTTCAGACGCTTTTTGAAGTCCCAAAGCCGCAGGCGGTCGCCGGTCTTCTGCTCCAGCGCACTGCGGATGAAGGCGCTGAGCGTCACGCCCGGCACCTCCAGCGGGTTTTGGAAGGAGAGAAAGATGCCGCGCTTGGCGCGCTCATTGACCGGCAGGGCGGTGATGTCCTCGCCGTCAAATACGATGCTGCCGCTCGTCACGGTGTAGACCGGATTGCCGGTGACGGCGTAGCCGAGCGTGGATTTTCCCGTGCCGTTCGGCCCCATGAGAACGTGCGTCTCGTCGCGCCCGACCGTGAGGTCAACGCCGTGAAGGATCTCCTTTTCCCCCGCGCTGACGTGCAGGCGATTGACCTCTAAAAGTGCTTCATTTTTCATGCTGCTTGCCCTCGTTTCTGCGTCTGTCCGATCGGACAGCTCTATAATCCTATCAAGTTGATAGGATTATAAGACTATAAACCTATAATGTCAATAGGAATTATAAAAATTTTCAGGTCGTCCGCACCTATTTGAACACTTGCACAGGCCGCGCCGCGCTGGTATCATAAGGGCGAGGTGAGAATATGGCAACAACAAAGGATTACATTGAATACGTCTGCGAGCGTCTGCACGGCATGGGCGGGCTGCGTTACTGCAAGATGTTCGGGGAATACATGGTCTATGTCAACGATAAGCCCGTGCTGCTCGTGTGCGACAACAAGGTGTTCGTGAAAATCGTGCCGGAGCTTGCCGCGCTCATGGCGGACGCGGAGCGCGGCCTGCCCTATGAGGGCGCGAAGGAGCACTATATCCTCGATATCGACGATACCGACCTCGCACGGCAGGTCGTCGCGGTGCTGGAGACGGTCACGCCGCTGCCGAAGCCGAAAAAGAAGAAGGCCGAGTAGCTTGCCAGCGCCGCGCCGGTGTGCTACAATAGGCGGGAAAAT
>ENA-UONT01000932-UONT01000932.1-human-gut-metagenome-genome-assembly--contig:-CS20-NODE-932-length-28996-cov-6.180263_pt1 | contig 28996 bp, 23 predicted proteins | sample MGYA00242459_ERZ724006 | MGnify/ENA metagenome assembly ERZ724006 | reverse complement strand
ATTTAGAAGTCATGATCTGGCTGATGAATTTCTGCTTGTTCTCCACCGTCTGCCAGAGGTATGCGTCAAAGGTTCCCTCGGTCACATAGCGGTACACATGGACCAGCGGGTTTTGGTTGCCCTGGCGCTCGATCCTTCCTTTTCTCTGGGCCAAATCTCCGGGCCGCCAGGGGCAGTCCAGGTCATGGAGGGCCACCAGCCGGTCCTGCACGTTGGTTCCGGCTCCCATCTTGGAGGTGCTGCCCATCAGCACCCGCACCTGGCCGGTCCGCACTCTGGCAAACAATTCTTTCTTCCGTACCTCGGTATTGGCTTCATGGATGAACGCGATCTGCTCCGGGGGAACGCCCTGGGCGATGAGCTTCTGCCGGATGTCCTCGTAGACGGTAAAGACCGGTTCCGGCTCCGGCAGGGGGATGGCCGTCTCCAGCGCATGGATTTCCGGGCTGTCCAGGCTGCTGCCTGCCGATTTTGCCACCTTTCTGGAGGGCGCGGCTTTCGGGGTGGAAATGTCGCAGAACACCAGCTGGGTCAGCTTATCGGCCTGCCCGTCCCGCCAGATCTGCAGGATGTTTGCCACGCACTGGTTGACCTTGGTTCCCGCCTCATCCGGCAGCAAAGGACTGATGATCCGCTGGTCCAGCCCCAGCTTCCTGCCGTCTGAGGTGATCTTGAGCATGTTGTCCACAGAGGGGTCCACGGTGCCGCCATGGACCAGGGCGGCCCGCTCAGAGAGCGCCTGCACCATTTCCTGCTGATGCTCCGTGGGTTTTGCCACCACCGTATGGTATTCCACCTCCGGGGTGGGCAGATGGAGCTGGTCGGCGGTCTTGATGTCGGCGATCTCCTTGAACAGGTTCATCAGCTCCGGCAGGTTAAAGAACTTGGAAAACCGCGTCCTCGCCCGGTAGCCGGTGCCTTCGGGGGCTAATTCCAGCGCTGTCACCGTCTCTCCGAACCGGGATGCCCAGCAGTCAAAATGCACCATGTCCATTTCCCGCAGCCGGTCATACTGTTGGAAACCGGTGTGCCGGTGGCAAAGACCACGCCCCGGCTCCCGGTGATCTCATCCAGGTAGCGGCACTTGGCGAACATATCGGAGGATTTTTGCGCGTCCGATGTGGACAGCCCGGCCACGTTCCGCATCTTGGTATATAAGAACATATTTTTGTAATTGTGCGCCTCATCCACAAACATCCGGTCCACGCCCAGCTGCTCAAAGGTCACAACATCGTCCTTGCGGTGTTCGGCCTGCAGCTTTTCCAGCCGCGCCTCCAGCCCCCGCTTGGTCCGTTCCAGCTGCTTGACGGTAAACCGTTCGCCGCCGCTGGCCTGTACTTCCTCGATGCCCTCGGTAATCTCCCAGATTTGTTCCTGCAAAAGGCGTTCCTGGCGCTCCCTGCTGATGGGGATGCGCTCAAACTGAGAGTGGCCGATGATGATGGCGTCATAATCGCCGGTAGCGATCCGGGCGCAGAACTTTTTCCGGTTCCGGGTCTCGAAGTCCTTTTTGGTGGTCACAAGGATGTTGGCTGAGGGGTACAGCCGCAAAAATTCGGATGCCCACTGTTCGGTCAGATGGTTCGGCACCACAAAGATGGATTTCTGGCACAGCCCCAGGCGTTTGGATTCCATGGCGGCGGCCACCATCTCAAAGGTCTTGCCCGCGCCCACTTCATGGGCCAGCAGCGTATTGCCGCCGTACAGCACATGGGCGATGGCGCTTTTCTGATGCTCCCGCAGGGTGATCTCCGGGTTCATGCCGGAAAAGACGATATGGCTCCCGTCATACTCGCGGGGGCGGATGCCGTTCATTTCCTCGTTGTACTGGCGCACCAGTGCCTGCCGCCGTTCCGGGTCCTTCCAAATCCAGTCCTTGAAGGCTTCCCGGATGGCCTGCTGCTTCTGGGCCGCCAGGGTGGTCTCCTTGGCGTTTAATACCCGGCGCTCCCGGCCTTCTGCGTCCTCTATGGTGTCATAAATGCGAACATCCCGAAGGTTTAAGGAATCCTCCAGGATGCGGTAAGCGTTGGCGCGGTCTGTCCCGTAGGTGGTATAGGCCGCGATGTTGTTGTAGGAGATGGAATTTTTCCCGGTGATCTGCCATTCCGCAGTAAACGCCGCGTAATTCACATCAATGGTCCCCCGCAGGTAGCGGGGCGTGTCAAAGGTTTCGTACATGAACTGGCGGATATACTCCTTGTTAATCCAGGTCGCCCCCAGCCGCACCTCGATCTCCGATGCGTCCAGGTCCTTGGGCTGGGCCGCTTTTAAGGCTTCCACATTGGGCAGGTAGGCAGGGTCGCGCTGTGCCGCCCGCTGGGCTTCCCGCAGCTTCTGCCGGACGTTGCCGGAGAGGTATTCATCGGCGGTCTGCCAGCCGGATAAGGGGTCATCCCCGTAGGCCGGGTCCTTGAAGATCACGCCGGACAGCTCCGCCGCAATCTCCTCCATGGGCTTGCCGGTCAGCTGGGCCATATACTCCATATCCACCCTGGCTTTCTCCGCGATGGAGACTGCCAGCGCTTCGCTGGCGGTGTCCACGGAGGTGACGGCTTCATGGGGCTTGATAGTCCGCTTCGTGAACATATCCGCTTTGCGTTCCAGCTTCCCGTCCTCGTCCAGCACCTCCAGCGCACACAGCAGGTAATAGGAGGAATCGTCCGAAAAGGCCAGTCGGTTGCCCCGGTCATTGATTAGCCCGTATTTGGCGGAAAATTCATCATAGAGCCGGTTTAGCTCGGCCTGTTTCTCCCGGATGGCATGATCCGGCGTGTAAGCGTCCATCTGCATGTCAATGAGCTGATGGACGCAGTCCCGCAGGGCAACCATGCCCTTGATCCGGGCCTCGGCGGTGGCGTTTAAGTCCGGGCGCACCATGCGGCTGTTCTCCCGGAAATACACATCCCCGTCCACAACGGTATAGGAATAGTTCTTTACATCGGGGTCTGCCGGGAGGGAGGTGTCGATTGCCTCCCCATCCCCCAGGTCCGGCAGTTCCGCTTCCTGATAGGTGCCGTGGATATATTTCACAGCGTCATGGAGCTGGTCGGAAAGTTCCAGCCCCTCAATCGGGGCAACGGTAAAGTCCTGCCTGCCGTATTGGGTGCTTTCGGCGGTCTGCCTGCCCAGGATCATCTCCGGGTGGTCCACAAAGTAGCTGTTGATAGAAAAACCATCTTCATTCTGCCCCAGGTGTACCCAGTCCGGTTCGATGGTAAGAGGCCGGTCCCGCTTCTGCAAAAAGAGGATGTCGGAAACCACATCGGTCCCGGCATTAGCGCGGAACGCATTGTTGGGCAGCCGGATCGCCCCAAGGAGGTCGGCCCGCTGGGCCAGATAGCGGCGCACCGCCGGGTCTTTGGCGTCCATGGTGTACCGGCTGGTGACAAAGGCCACCACGCCGCCGGGTCGCACCTGGTCCAGCGCTTTGGCAAAGAAGTAGTTGTGGATGGAAAAGCCCAGCTTGTTATAGGCCCGGTCATTGACCTGGTACTGGCCGAACGGCACGTTGCCCACGGCCAGGTCGTAGAAATCGCGGCGGTCCGTGGTCTCAAACCCGCCCACGGTAATCTCCGCATGGGGATAGAGCTGCTTTGCGATCCGCCCGCTGATGGAATCCAGCTCCACGCCGTACAGACGGGAAGCGGACATTTCCTCCGGCAGCATCCCGAAGAAGTTGCCGACACCGCAGGACGGTTCCAGGATGTTGCCTGCTTTGAACCCCATGCTGCCCACCGCTTCATAAATTGCCCGGATTACCGTAGGGCTGGTGTAGTGGGCGTTTAAGGTGGAGGCCCTGGCCAAATCGTACTCCGTGGGGGACAGTGCCGCGCGCAGCTCCAGAAATTCGCTTTCCCATGCTTTGTTGTCCGGGTCAAAGGCATCCGCCAGGCCGCCCCAGCCCACATAGCGGGAGAGGATTTCCTGCTCCGCTTTGGTTGCGGTGCGCCCCTCCAGCTCAATGGTCTGCAACGTGTGGATGGCGTCCATGTTGGCCCGGAACTTTGCTTTCGGACCACCCACGCCCAGCTGGTCGTCCGTAATGCGGAAGTTTTCAGCGGCGGGGACCGCAGCAGGGGGCGCAGGTTCCGGCGGCTCCGGTTCCTCAACGTGCAGCCGTTCCACCACGATGTCATAGGGCAGCCCGTTTCTTTCGCCCGGATAGACGGCTTCTGGTTCCGACGTGATTTCAGGCTGTGGCGTTTCCTTCACACCCGGCTGGAACAGGCGGGCGTTTCGCTCGTCCCGGCGCAGCGCTTCCTCAAACCGTTCCCGGTTTATGGTCTCATGGCTCCAGGAATAGGGGCCGATGTCAACGCGGACCTCGGTATCGCCCACATACCCCAGGGTGCCGGACAACACGCGGTTTCCAAAGTCCAGGATCACGGCATCCCCCGCCGCGTAAGAGGGCTGCCCCTCCAAAAGGGTGGGTTCCCGTCTGGGCGGTTCCTGAAAAAAGCCGTCTCGCTCCTGCAGATACATGGCCCGGAGGATGGGCGCGATCTCTTGCCAGCCCGCCCCCAGCTTTGTGCCGAATTGATCCTGGATGCTCACTTCCAGCCCGGTGGTAGAAGCAAAATAATCCGCTTCCTCACCACTCAAAAGCGTCATGGTCTCGGCGGTTCCGGCATAGGTCTCCGACAGCTTTTGTGCGATGCGGGTATTTCCTTCGCCGGAGGCAAACCAGCCGGAAAGGATTTCCTTGTCCCGCTGGCCCAGCAGCCCTCCCTCTCCGGTGAGGACATCCTGCAGGTCGGTATCGGATAAATCCAGTTCGGCGGGGAGAAACTCGGTAATCGCGCCGTTGCGGGAATCGGTTTGCAGCAGCCGTTCAAAGCGCTCTCTGCTTTCTGCCCGGAATACGGGATAACGCAGAGAGGGGTCGCGCAGCTGCACATCCAGGCTGCCCACGCGCTCGATCACAAATGCGGTATCGTCCAGATAGACCGTATCGCCTGCCTGGTAAGGCGGGGCAAGGGGGTCCCGCACCGGCGCAGCGGAATCAGGGATGGCGTCCTGGAGCTGCGCCCATTCTTCCTCGGACACGGTAACGTTAATCTCGTGGGTGGCAGGGCTGTCCCCAATGGTAAGGGTATCGCCCTCGCGGGTGACAGGTCTTTCAGACAAGTCCGGAGCCTGGGGCAGTTCTTCCGGTGTGGAAGCCTCCGCTTCCTCCTGGGCAATCCGCTCCACATCGGCGGCCACCTGCTGAATAAATGGGTCGCGCTCCAATGCTTCCGGGTCAACCAGTTCACCGTTTACGATGCCGCGCTCCGCCAGGGCTTCCCGGATGGCGATGGGGTCAATATCGTCCAGGTTGTCGTATTCTTCCTGAGTGTAAAACCGGTCCTCCCGGATGAGCTGGGCAATCCGGCGCTGGACCTTTGCCCAGGGCAGGTCCGTCCCCGCACCGGGAACCGGGAACGCAGGCAGATCATCGCCGTATTCCTGTTTCAGCCATGCCGCTGTATCCTTGTCGCGGGCATGGTCTTTCATGTACCGAACCACCGCCTGCTTGCTGGCAATATCCCCGTTCCATTCCTGGAGGGCCGCGTCAATGGCGGCCTGGGGGTCGGCGGGCGGAACCGGCGTCTCTGGTACAGACAGCGCCGGGTAGGTTTCTGCCAGTACCCCGCTGTGCAGCTGGTCATGGAAGTCCGGATTGTCGTAGTAGAGCTTCACAAGCTGCAAATCCCCGGAAGCATCCACCGCGCGTTTGATGGCAGCGTCTCCTTCCATCCGGGCGTTTTCCCGGTCGGAATTGCGACAGGCGTTTCGGTATGCCTGATCCGCCAAAACGGCGTCCCGGACCAGCGGCTTGTAAGTCTCAAACAGTTTCGGGAGCGTAGATTCCTTTACCGATTCCTCCGCCACTTTGGGAACAGGAAATGCCATCCGTGCCACCGGCATGGGAACGCCGCCGAATCCGGCGTATTCCTGTTCCAGCTGGGCATACTGCGCCTTTTGCTGCTCGGTCAGATAATCGCCACTGGCAACCAGCTGGCGCAGCCGCTTCTCCAGCGCAGGCCACTTGATGGTGGTGGATTCCCGGTAATGGTCCCAGGAGAATTTCAGCCCTTTGCCGGAGTAATCCGCAGAACCGGAGGTTCCGTCCAGAAAGGTATGGCTGTGTCCATAGTAGCCGTATTCTTCTTTCAGAAAAGCAACGGCAGCCTTGGGGTCCGGCTGGTGCTGGTACAGGGCATACACCCGCAGCTCCCCGCCCTGGTGGCCGGTCCCTTGCCGCAGCTCCGCATCAATATCCGCCTGGGAAACAGAAAAAGCGGAGGTCTGCCGGCTCTCCGCTTCATCAATGTTCTGTATCTGTTGTGCTTCCGAAAGGAACAGGTCTAAGGTCAGCTGTTGATAAGCTCCGCCAGGATCAGCTCCTCCGCCTGGGCCTTGCAGCTGTTCATCAACCCCACCCATTTCATCGGGTCGCTGGCTTTCAGGCTCTCCGTTGCGCCCGCTTCCAGCGTCAGCGCCTGCATCAGCTGGTCCAGACGGCGGTTCGCCGTCTCGTCTGTCTCCTGCAGGTGCGGGTACAGCTTCTCCGACAGCAGCAGCTGGCTGTAAAGGATCGGGCGATGCTCCTTCAGATAGGTTTTCCGCATCCTGCCGTACTTGCCCAGGGGCTTCACCGGCTGCCCGCTCAGTTCCAGCTTGGGGATCAGATAGTCCCCGTTCTGCCTGTAAGTTAAGGTGTTGTTCATTCCATACTCTCCTTTCCGCGAGTTTTTCCCGCTCTGCATTCCGGATAACAGCGCCGATCTGCCGCAGCACCTGTTGGTTGATCTGACTGACGGCGGTGCCGAGGGCGGCGATGGTCGCCGGGGTGTTGAAATCGAAAATCGCCATGAAGTCCTCATGCTCGAAATACTGTTCCGGCTCCAGCCCGCAGCGGGACATCAGCGCATAGGTGATGCTGACGGCTGCGGCGGATTTGAACTGTACTGCGATGTTGAACTCATCATACTCCTCCAAAAAAGAGCCGTCAACGTTGTAGAGGATGTCCTGCCCGTGGTCGAACCAGTATTCATCCGCCAGCTTCCCGGCAACGCTGGCCAACTGTTGGGGCAGGTCCGGGTCTGCCACGCCGTACTGCCTTTCCAGCATGGCAGCAACCGGGATCACATGCTCCGGCTCCATGGTCCACAGCCAGGGGCGGCGGGAATGGGGCCGTTCCCCGGTGTCGGAGACATCAAAGACATAGCGCAGGCGGGGACGGTCCCCGGAATCGTCCACCAGGGCGATGCCCTTGGAGCCGCGCCGGACATACCGGCCCATTTTTTCATTCCACAGGTCATATTCTGCACAGGCGGTGGCGTCCGGGCGCTGGGCGTAGATCAGCAGCTGCTCATGGTAGGGATATTTGTAAAGCCGGGATGCCGTGGTCAGAAACGCCGCCCATTCCTGCCAGCTGGCCGTTAGCCGGACCGCCGTTTGATCCGCGATCTGCGCGAATTGTTCTGCCTTGTTTGGCATGGTGTTGTTCCTCCTTTCGGTTTTGGGATAGAAAAAAGGGCAGCCATAGCGGTTGCCCTGAAAACGGATTGTCGGTTATCGCCCCGGATCATACGGACAGTGAGTTACAGGTCAAAATCCGGGTACAGCTCCAGCTCCCAAAAGGCCGCATCGTCCATGGTGCGGAGCTTTGCCAGGACAGAATCGGTGAGCGAAAGAAGCTCTGTTTCCTCCGCTTCCAGATGGCGGCGCATGGCCTCCAGTTCCCCGATCAGCCCCAGACGGGTGCCGGGGTTATAAATGCACATCAGGTTCATTTCCTCAAACGTAAAGTGTTCCATATCAAATCTCCCTTTCCGCGCTCTTTTTGGGCGCTGCTTTCTTCCGGTCCTGTTTGGGTTGGCTTTTTAACTGCTCCACAACAGACCGCTTTTTTTCGCGCTGCTCCCGGTGGACGGCATCCGCCAGATCCATTAAGGAAATGGACTGGCCGGACCGGGCCTGCTGTTCCAGCTGGGCAACAGTTGGTTCCCTGGGGCCGTTGTTGATGATCCCGTCGATCATGCTATAATCGTCCTCCATGGACATCTCGGCATATTTCAGGGGATTGTCCTTGGAAAGAAAGCCGGGAACCTCCTGAAAGCCGAAGCTGTCGCAGTAATGGCAGGATATCACGCCATTCTGCTTCACTGCAACGATGTCGCTGACGCTCATAGACGGGTGGTGGTAATCTGCTGGGTGGTGAAGATTGAATTGCTCATATAGGGTTTCCAGTGTTCGCCCGGTATTTTCGGCTGCGGTAAGTTCCCCGGTGTAAACCAGATCATAGTTGGCCCGCTCCACCGTCAGCTCATGGGATTGCAGCCAGTCCATATTCATAAAACGAACATTGTTCGGGTCCGCTCTACACACCTGATAGATGGCAAAGCAGTCACCCTCATGGGCCAGGAACGCCGCTTCCCGTTCTTCCTGGTGGTCGTGCCGCTCCATGATCTTCTCATGGAACTGAGGGCTTGCCTCCCATTCCGCACGGGAGATGGCAAAAACCGTTGCCGGAGCCTGCACCTCGAAATCTTCCCGGTCAAAGAGCATTTCCGCACTGCCGCCGTCCACAATGGCGTAGACGGTCAAATCCTTGTCAAACAGCTCCATGGCCTGTTCCCTGGAAAGGGGCAGCATATCGCCGTCCATGTAGCCGCAGGCTTCCAGATCGGCCACGCCCAGAGCTTCATCCGGCATGGGGTATTCGTCCAGTGCCTGCTCCGGGGCATCGGGCAGCATGGATGCGGACGGCACGCCTTCAGCGGCTGGCGTATCCGGTTGTACCGGCGTCTCCGCTGCCTGTTCCGGTTTATCCGCCTGTTGCTGCATCTGCTGATAGGCCGCTTCCTGCAGGGTTTCCACCAAGTCCAGCGGGGCCAGCTTGATGGATTCCGCTCCCATATCGTGCATCCGGCAGATTTCCAGGGCAGCGGTGGAGAGCGGAAGCTCCGGGCGGTCTAACTGCCCGCCGTCCAGCTCACGCATGGTTGCCCGGTCATAGAGGGTGTAGTCCCAGCCGTTCTCCGTGACCTGGATATGGAGATAGGCAGCATTGTCCACAACACAGAGCTGCTGCGCAGGCACGGAGCTTTCCATCAGCTGAACTGCCTCGATCTCGGATTCCGCCTGTCGGACCGCCGCCCAATAGCCCGGCATATCCTGGCGGTCCAGCGCCTGGGCCATACCCTGGAGCAGCTGCCGGGTCTTTTCCAGGTCGCCGGTCTGATAGGCATAGTTTACGATCAGGTCTTTGTCCCGGTCGGAGAACAGGGTTTTTCGGTATTCCGCCCGGTCGATCAGCATTTCCGCCTGCGTGATCGGGGAAAGCTCTGACGCATCAGCTGCGCCGGTTTCATAATCGTATGCCACATCGTAGAAGTTCACGAAATGCTCCGCACGGTAGCCGTTGGAATCGCTCCACGGGATCAGCACCGCGCCCTGCCTGGTCAGGCAGTCCTCAACCATTTTCCCGGCCTCCGGCGTGGCCTGGGAAAACGATTTTAGCTGAGAAAGCAGTTCTTCTTTGTCCATGCCCTGGACGATAAAATAGGTGTATGCCTTTCCCTCCCCGGCAGAGACCTTCAGCACCAAATCCCCATCCTCCAGATGCTCCTTTTGGGGCTGTTCGGACAGGTCGATGCCGCGCTCCTTGCAGATTTCTTTGAAATGGCGCTCGATGTCGGTAATCAGGCCGGTGGAGGTCTTTTGGATGGTCTCCAGGCTGGCGCGAAGCTCCGGAAGCTCCTTGCCGCTGCTCCAGGAAGCGATATAGCCGAAGCTGTTTTCCCCGGTCTGGATGCCGAAATACTGGCAGACGGTATAAGAGATGCTTTCCGCCTCCACCTCCTCGGTCTGGCGGTCTTTCTTTTTGGGCGCCTCCTGTTTGATCCCCGCAGCGGCGGCTTCCCGTTCCTTTTCGTAATTGTGCAGCTTGGAATGGGCAATCTCATGGACGGCGGCGGAGACCGTCTGCACCTCGCTCATGCCCGCCCGGATCACGATCTGTTGTTTCTCCGGGCTGAAATAGCCGTCCATGTTCTCCCGGAGCGGTTCTATGGAAACCGGAACCGGGGCCGCACGGCGCAGGGCCTCCAGAAACGCTTCAAACTGCTGGACGTTTCCGGTCAGGTCACTGGCCAGCTGGGGCAGGGGCTTTCCCTCGGTCTGGCTCACATCAAACACCTTGACCGGGCGGAACATGGGAATCTCGATCTCTTTTTCCTCGGTGATTACTTTCCCGTCCTTGTCCAGCATGGGCGCTTTCGTATCCGGGTCCAGCTTCTGTTCCTCGACCTTTTTCTTGAAAGGGGTCGGGGCGATGATGGTGATGCCATGCTCACCCTTTTTCACATGGCGCTCAAACTGGTCGCGCCACCGGTTATAGCCTGCCACATGGGTTGCCCCCGGCATCTGCATGTGGATCAGGGTCACGTTGTTGACGGAATAGCGGTGGAACCGGGACATGGTGGAGAGGTACTGCCTGTACTTGTCGCTTTCAAACAGGTCTTTGATGCCCTGCTCGATGCCCTCGGTGATTTCTCGCAGCCGTTCTTTGTTGGATTTCTTCGGTTCTGCCATAGTAAGTCACGCTCCTTCCTTGGATTTTTGGGGTGCAGATTCCATAAAAGAAACCCCGGCGCAGACAGATGGGAAACCGTCTGAACCGGGGCGCAGCCTTATTCGGTTTTGGGGTTCAAATCCCGTCTGGGCGGCAGATAACCGCCCGCTTTGGCCCGTTCCCGCGCCGCCTCCCGGCGCTGCTCACTGTACGGCTCCCGCACCGACACGCAGCGTTTCGGAACGATAAAGGAATGGGCGTCCTTGCGGCGGACCTGATCGGGGTATTTCTCCGCCAGCCGGGCAAGTTTTTTCAACAGCTTCGGGTCATGGGTGTAGACATCGGCGGTGTCCTCCGCCTGGTTGTAGAGCAGGATGGTTTCCTGCTCGTAAAGGGAGAGCTTCATCGCCTGCCGCCTTTCTGGCGGTCAAATTCCAGCCGGAAGTTCACCCGCTGCCCATCGTCCTCCATCACCACGACCGTATCGTAGGTCTTGCCGGTCTTTTCGGAATAGCAGCCCTTGAGCGGTACTTTTCCTTTCCCCAATAGTTCCGCCGCCACCGCCTTGGTCAGCTGCTTTTTCTTGGCGGAGAAAAACTTGCTGTCCTTCCAGAGGGCGAACCGGCACTTGGGGTTCTCACAGAAAAAGCCCTGTTTGCGTTCGGTCACATCGCCGCCGCACCGGGGGCATCTGCCGATGGATTCCCGTTCGGAGGGGAACAGCACCTGCGCGCCCTCCACCACCTCATAGGTGGAGACCAGTTCCCTGAGCATCTCGGAAATGCCGTCCAGAAACGCCTCCGGCGCAAGTTCGCCGCGCTCGATCTCTTTGAGCTTGTATTCCCATTCCGCAGTCAGCAGCGGGGATTGAAGCTGCTCCGGCAGGACGGTGATTAAGGACACCGCCGCCTGGGTGGGCATAAGCTGCACCGTCTTTTTGGACTTTTTGCGCTCCACAAACCCGGCAGAGACCAGCTTTTCCAGGATACCGGCGCGGGTGGCCGGGGTCCCCAGGCCCTTGCGCTCCGCATCATCGGGCATATCTTTGGCACCGGCGGTCTCCATGGCAGAGAGCAGGGTGTCCTCGGTAAAGTGCCGGGGCGGGGAGGTCTTGCCCTCCTTGATGCCGGGAACCATCACTTCAAAGGACTGCCCCTCAGATACCAGCGGCAGGGCCTTCGCCTCGGAATCCTGATCTGCTTCCGGCTTGTTTTTCAGCGTATCCCGGTAGCGTCTGTCCAGCTCCTTCCAGCCGGGATTTAAGACAGCCCGGCCTTTGGCGGTAAAAGGATGCCCGGCACACTCTAAAGAAACGGTGGTTTCGGCATATTCATAGGGCTGGGCCACGGCGCACAAAAGCCGCAGCGTCACCAGCTCCAGGATGGCGCGTTCCCCAACGGGGAGGGCGGACAGGTCTGCGGTGCGGATGCTCTGGGTGGGGATGACCGCATGGTGGTCGGTCACTTTCTTGTCGTTGATGACCTGCCCGGCATCGCAGCGGATCACCGCGCCCTTGGTATAAGGCAGGGCGTTGGCTGCAAGGTTTACCAGCACCGGCAGCTGCTGCGCCATATCGGAGGTCAGGTAGCGGCTGTCCGTGCGGGGGTAGGTACACAGCTTTTTCTCATAGAGGTTCTGCAGGTAATCCAGCGTCTGCTGGGCAGTGTACCCTAACAGGCGGTTGGCCTCCCGCTGGAGCGTGGTCAGGTCATAAAGGGCAGGCGGCTTTTCGGATTTTTCTTTGCGTTCCACGGACTGGACCGTGGCGCTTCCTGCCGCCAGGCAGGCTTCCTGCAGCGCCTGGGCTTCCGCTTTGTCTTTCATCTTTTCCCCGGAAGCGGTGAAATCCGAAAGCCCCAGCACCACCGTATAGAACGGTTCCGGTTGGAATGCCGCGATCTCCGCCTCCCGCTGGACGATGAGCGCCAGCGTCGGGGACAGGACGCGCCCTACGTTGAGGGTGCGGTGGTACAGCACCGAAAAGAGCCTTGTGGCGTTGATGCCCACCAGCCAGTCCGCCTTGGAGCGGCACAGCGCCGCCTGGTGCAGCCCGTCATAGTCGCTGCCGGGGCGCAGGTTCTGGAAACCGGCGCGGATGGCTTCCTCCTCCATGGAGGAAATCCACAGCCGCTTCATGGGCTTTTGGCAGCCCGCCAGGGTATAGACCGTGCGGAAGATGGCTTCCCCCTCGCGCCCGGCATCGCAGGCGTTGACAACTTCCGTCACCTCCGGGTCCGTCATCAGCTTCTTTAAGGTCTCAAACTGCTTTTTCTTGTCGCTCCCCACGGTGTACTGCCAGTGCGCTGGCAGGATGGGCAAATCCTCATAACGCCATTTGGCATACTTGGGGTCATAGCTTTCCGCGCTGGACAGCCCGGCCAGATGGCCGATGCACCAGCTCACGCGCCAGCCGTTTCCCTCTAAATAACCGTCCTTTTTCTGCTTCGCCCCGATCACAACAGACAGCGCCTGGGCAACCGAGGGCTTTTCGGCGATCACAAGGCGCATTTATTCCACCTCCTCATCCCAGGACGCATCATCCAGCCAGTCCGAAACCGTTTTGCTCAGGCCGTCAACGTGCATGTTGTAATAAGCGCCGTACAGCTTTCGGATGATACCGGAGACCAGGACGCGGCAGGCATTGACCACGCGCTCCTTATGGATGCAGGTGATCTTGTATTCCTGATAGTCAGCATAGTATTGGGGAAGCGGGTTTTCGCCGGATGCGCTTTCCTGCATCAGGATGTCTACCGCATTTTCATACTCCGGGTCCGGACGGACCTCCGAGGCGTTCAAAAGTTCCAGCAGCGTGGGGAAGTTCTTTTCCTCCTGGGGTGCTTCCTCATCCAGATAGCGGATATAGGCGGTCAGCAGCAGAACGGCGGCTTCCCGGTCTGCTTTATCCAGTGCATCCACCAGGGATTTCCCCTCCGGGAGTAGCCGGTCCACCACCAGGTCCCGGATGTGGAACGGGGAGACCATGCGGATGGCGTCCACACAAAGCGGCGGCGCAGGGCTGTAATCCGGATCATCTTCCGCATTGAAAAATTCCAGTTCCTCCTCATCGGCAGTACCATGTTTCTTCTTCCAGCGGCTGTGCAGGCGCGAACAGCAGTCCTCCGCGCAGGCAAAGGCAACGTAGGCAAGGTCAAAGGCAGCAATCGCGCCCAAAATCATCTGATAACGTTTCATTTTGGTTCTTTCCTTTCTTTGAGATAGTGGAGCATTTCCCGGTGGCAGAGGCCGACACAGGTCTGCCCTGCATGGGAGCAGCCGTAACAGGGGTGGTCTTTGGGGAGAGAGGGAGCGCGGCGGGGATGATCCCCGCCGCTGGGTTTTTGTGTCATCATCCGTTCAAAGGGGCTGTCGGTGAAGCGGGTCACTCCGTACCGTCCTCATCCGGCTCGGCATCGGAGCTGTCCTCATCCTCGCTCTCCCACGGGATTTCGTCCTCGTCCGAATCCTCCTCATCGCCGTAATCGTAATCATCCAGGTCGGCGTTGCCCCTGGTTTTCGGCTTGTTCTTCACCAGCTTGAAGTAGGCGAACGCGCCACCGCCGCCGATCAGGGCAAGCAGCCCCAGCAGGACGGCGGGGTTGACGCCGCCGCTTTCCTCCGGCTCTTCCGGTTCGGTCTCGGCTGGTTCCTCCGGTTCTTCCTCTACCGGCTCTTTGCCCACACAGGCGGTCATATCCTGGGAACACACTTCACAGCCCAGGTTTACCTCGCCGGGCTGGCAGCGTTCCGTGCAGGAGCAGACAGCCGGTGCCTCCGCCGTGCCGCCGTCTGCGGCAAGCCCCTCCAGGTCGGCCAGGTCCACCGGGTTCAGGAAATAGGTCTGGTACTGTTCTTCCTCCTCGTTGATGGGGGAATCGTAGTCGATCACCATGTAAAAGGTGTTGCCGTCCCGGTCGGTGATGGTGATGAACTGTTTGTTTGTGTGCTTGTCATAGAGCAAGTCGCGGGCAACAGCGTTGCCCTCCCCGGAAAACCCGGTCCCCGGCTCTTTGGTCACGTCCTCCGAAGCGGATTCTTCCTTATTAGAAGCAGATTCTTTGGAGGACGTGCCGGACGCGGCTGTGCCGCCGGTGGAACCGGAAGATGTGCCGGTGCCTCCGGTGCTGCCCCCGGACAGTGTTGTGACCGGTGCGGAAGTCGTGGATACCGGCGCAGAACCGGTGGTGGTTCCCGGTGTAGACGGCTGGGTGGTGGTCTGTTCCTTGCGGCAGTCGCAGTCCTCCGGGCAATGCTCGTCATGCTCCTGCTTCGTATCCTTTTCCGTATCTTCCTCCTCCGGCTCTTTGTAATAGGGGTTGGAGAGGGTCAGGGAATCGGAGCGGTTGCCCAGCCGGTCCTTTGCCCGGATGGAAAACAGCCGGTCCTCCGTGCAGCCGTCAATCGGCAGCTCCAGCTGGCCGTTTTTCATGGTGGTGTAGAGCTGGCCGTTCACATAGATGCCCGCCACGCCGGAGCGCAGATCGGTGGCCTCCACCGTCAGCGTCTTGTTGTGAATCCCGGCCTCCACCGCAGGCGGGTCATAATCAAAGAAATCCACCGGGTAGGTCTCTTTGTGTTCGGCCCCTGCCGGATCGGTGATAAAGAAATACACCGTACCATTAGCAGATACGGTGTAAGCAACAGCGCCGTCTTTTTGCAGCGCTTCGGTCAGGTCTGTGCGCTTTTCCGGCGCGTTTTCCTCCGTGGATGCTTCCACTTTGGCCCAGCCGGTGCCGCCCACATCCTCCATGCGGATGGTCAGTGCCACCGGCTGGTTGTGGTAGCCCTCCACGGCGTCTACCTGTACCCGGTATTCCGGCTGGACAGCCGGTGTCTCGGCAGGAGGGGTTTCTGTGGGTTCGTCTACAGGAGGTTCCTCCGTCTCCGTGCCGGGCGTCTCTGCGGGCGATTCTTCCGTTTCGGGATCGGAAACATCCGCAGGCGGAGTCTCCGCTTCGGGATCAGAGGTTTCCGCCGTCTCAGCATCAGAAGCTACAGCAGAGGATGCCTCCGTCTCCGGGGCAGGCGGTTCCTCGGTTTCCACATCCGTGGACGCATCTGTGAAAGTTTCGGTCAATTCCTCCACGGAGGCCGAGACAGCCTCCGTGCCGGTTTCTTCCGTCATGGTTTCCTCCGTCCCCGCCGCACCCACGGCAAAAGCGGTGATGGGAACCGCCGTAAAGCACAGCAGGCAGGACAGAGCAAGGGCGATCAGGCGATGGTTACACATTTTCATTGGGGGTTTCCTCCATTTCTCCTCGCAGCGCGGCGGCGGGGTCCGTGTTCATGGTGCGGATCAGGGCGGCCAGCCGGGTGATGTCCAGGTCATGGCTGTGTACCAGCTCCAGGATGTCGCTGTTTTCCAGTTCCGTGCGCTGGCGGACCAGCTCCTTCTGGCGGGCCTGTAGCTCCGCGATCTTTGCGGCGTTTTTGTCATACTCCGCGTTGATCTTCTTGATTTTCGGGTTCATAGTCAGTCGTTCCTCCTTTATGGAAGCCTGGCAAAGGTGTAGAAGTGGCTCTGCCAGTAGCTTGTATTGATGGATGCGTAGGAGATCGGGTCTCCGCAGTGGATCATCATCCCGCCCCCGACATAGATGCCCACATGGGACGCGCCGGAGGTGTTGTAAGTCCCCTGGAAAAAGATCAGGTCTCCGGGTTTGGCATTGGCGCTGGATACCGGTGTGCTGATACTTAACAGTCCGTTGGCGGTGAGCCGCCCCACGTTCCAGCCGGAATGGTTAATGACCCAGCTGACAAAACCGGAACAGTCAAAGGAAGTGGTCGGGTTGGAGCCGCCCCAGACATAGGGGAACCCCAGATACTTTTCCGCTTCCGCGATCATGGCGGCGAACTGTTCATCCGCCAGGGCCTCCGGCGGGATGTCGTAGTCGGTAAAGGGCTGCCGTCCCGCCACACCGGGGTATTCGCCTTGGGGAAACAGGTCCGGACGGTTGCCAAAGGTCGCCATGTATCCGGCATACAGCCCCAGCTGGTCCTCTGTGAGCAGGTAGACCGGCAGATGGGACAGGTCGAAGTTTTCCAGCGTCACGGTGCAGATGAAATACTCATACGGCACCTCCACCTCGTACTCATAGTCCTCGGTGGTGACTTCGCCGGTTTCCGGGTCCACGCTGGTGCGCGTGCCGGTTCGGGTCTCGGTGCGGTAGCGGATTTCCACCTCCACGGTCTCGGTCAGGGTGTATTGCCGGCCAAACAAATCGGCAAGGAAGCCCTGCACCTGGGAGAGCGTCCATTCCCCCTCATAGTAGGCGGTCAGCAGGGAGACCAGCACATAGGGATCGTGGATGATCTCGTCCAGGTCATAGTGGTATTCGTCATAACCGGGATGCAGCGTTTCGTAGTGGTCCAGCTCATACTGCAAATCCGCCTCCAGCTGCGCATAAGCGGCCTCCGCACCCAGCATATCCTCATCCCGCGAGGGATAGGTGGTGGAGGCCAGGGCGGAGGTGGTGCTTTGAAAGAGCATGGAACAGGAGGACAGGGAGTTTAGGAGCATCGCCAGGATCAGAAGAAACGCGATGGCAATCCCAAACCCGCGCCGGTGCCGCCAGAAAAATTCCCCGGCCTTCTTTGTCTGCTCCGCTGCCTTTTTCGCCCCGGAAGCGGCTGTCTCCGCCGCGTTTGCGGCAGTACCGGCAGCCTGCCCGCTGCGTCTGGCGGCGGCATACTGTTTCTTGATGGCCTGCTTTTGCTGCCACCGGGAGAAAGGGTTGCTGGCAAGCCGCGGGTTTTCCTGTAAGGACTTCTGATAGAGGAAGTCCACGTTGGCCTTTTCCAGCCGGTGCTCCGCCTTTGCCACGTCCCGGTAGGGCTTTAGCTTATGGGAGCGGTAGCCCTCCCGGACCAGCCGCCCGGCTGTCTCCGCCGCTTCCTCAGACTTGTGGGCGCTTTCCACGCCCACGTTGTCCTGCTCCGATTCCCGGATGCTTTGGTGTATCCTGCCCGTCACAGTGTTGGCCGGGGCATCCCGGACGGCGTGGGTGAGCCTGGAGGGCGGCTTTTTCTGATCCACCTCCTCAAAGCGCAGATGCACCGTCTTTTTGCCCGTGGCCGGGTCTGTGACCGTTTCCTTTTTCTTTACCGTCTTTTTGGGGATTCTGGCCTGGGCCGCATCGGCTTTCCCCGCCGCCTTTTCCGTCCTGCGGATTGGCTTTTGGAGGGCCGGGCTGGCGCGGTCCTCATCGGAAAACTGCAGGCGGGGTTCCCGTTTACTCATACCAGCCCCCGGACATCAGATCTTCCAGCAGGACCTGGGTCTCCACATACACGGGGATCTGAAAGGTCTTTGCCGGGAATACCGTGGTGAGAAGATAAATAGCCATGACCGTCCCCCGCGCCATATCCCGGTCCCGGACTGCATCCCCGCAAAACATCGCCGGGGCATCCGGCACATCCTGGGTCCAGATATGGCGCATCCGCTGGAAACCGGCGTATCCTTTCGGGGAGAGCGTCCGGTTTTGGGCCTCCTGGTCATAGCAATAGTGGATGGCGCAGCGGGCGGTCTCCGCCATGGCTTCAAATTCGGCTTTTGCTGCCAGAAGCAGGGGCATCCCTTTTGTGATCTGTTCTCTTGTCATGGTCCGTTCCCCTCCTTTGCTAATTCCTGTGGTTTCGTGGTAAGCAGCCGGTACAGCTCCGTATCCTTCGGGAAGTGGTCCACGAAAGGCAGGATCACGCTGCCGTAGAACAGCAGCCCCTCGCCCTCGCTGGAATGGGTCACATAGGACAGCTGGTGCGGGGAGATGTTCAGCTGTTTGGCGAGAATCTGCCGGTCCCCGCCCGCCTGGTTGAGCATATACACAAAGTCCGAGTTCTCAAAGATGTTCTCCACCTCGCGGGAGGAAAGCAGGTCCTTGACGTTCTGGGTAATGCCTGTCGGGATGCCGCCCCATTTGCGGAACCTTTTCCAGATTTCCACCGTGTAGGCGGCGGTCTGTTCCTCCTTTAAGAGCAGGTGCATCTCGTCGATGTAGTACCGGGTGGACTTATGGGCGGCGCGGTTGATGGTGACGCGGTTCCACACCTGATCCTGGACCACCAGCATCCCGATCTTTTTCAGCTGCTTGCCCAGCTCCTTGATGTCGTAGCAGACGATGCGGTTGTTGATGTTGACCGTAGTGCGGTGGTTAAACACATTCAGGGAGCCGGTAACGTAGATTTCCAGCGCCGTGGCGATGTACTGCGCTTCCTTTTCCTCCTGGGCGCGGAGCAGGTTATACAAATCCTCCAGGATGGGCATGTTCTCCGGGCGCGGGTCGTTTAAGTAGTCGTTGTAGACCAGCCGCACACAGCGGTCGATGATGGTTTTCTGGACCGGCTGCAGGCCCTCCTTTCCGCCCACGATCAGCTCGCACAGGGACAGGATGAAGTCGGATTTCAAGGACAGCGGGCTTTCATCGTCCGAGTAGTCCAGGTTCAGGTCCATGGGGTTGATGTAGTCGCGGGAGGTGGGGGAAATGCGGATCACCTGCCCGTGCAGGCGCTCCACCAGCGGCGCGTACTCCGCTTCGGGGTCGCAGATGATGATGTCGTCCTGCGTCACCAAAAAGGCGTTGGAGATTTCCCGCTTGGCGCTGAAGGACTTGCCGCTGCCCGGTGTGCCGAGGATCAGGCCGTTGGGGTTTTTCAGGAGCTTCCGGTCTACCATGATGAGGTTGTTGCTCAGAGCATTGATGCCGTAGTAGAGGGCTTCCGACTCGGTCTGAAACAGCTCCTGGGTGGTAAACGGCACAAAGATCGCCGTGGAACTGGTGGTCAGCCCCCGCTGGATTTCCACCTGGTTCAGCCCCAGAGGGAGGCAGCTCATCAACCCCTCCTCCTGCTGGAAGTCCAGCCGGGAGAGCTGGCAGTTGTATTTCTGGGCGATGGAGCTGGCCTGGAAAACGTTATTGCTCAGCTGGCGGGGGGTGTCTGCCGTGTTCAGCACCAGAAATGTCACCAAAAACATCCGCTCATTCCGGCTCTGTAAGTCCTGCAGCAGCTTTTTCGCTTCGCTGCCGTAGGTGGCAAGGTCGCTGGGAATGATGTCCATGTCGTATCCGGCACGGACCGCCTTTTTCTGTTCCTCGATCTTGGCCCGGTCCAGGTCGGTGATCTTGCGCTTCACCGTTTTGATGGCCTTTACCTGGTCTAAGGACTGGATGTGCAGACTGACGATCAGGCTGCTCTCCATATCCAGAAAATCCGCCAGCATCCGGTCATTCAGCTCCGGGGCTAAAATCTGGACAAAGGAAACCGCGCCGCACTTGCGCCCCATGCGGAAGTCCTTGCCGGTGCGGAACTCAAAAGAGGTGGGTGCGATGAAGTCTTTCGTGGAGAGGCCGGAGGGAGCCAGCCAGTCCCAGGAGAAGCGGAACGGGGCCTGCTCATCCATGTGGAACACATCATGCAGCTGGCGCAGGCGCTCCATGCCGGTAAGCGGCTCCGCGCTGACGCCCAGGCGCTTGAAATTGTTTAGAATGTCAGTTTCAATCCGCTCCAGCCGGGGTTTTGCCGTTTTCAGGTTCTCCGCGTCAATGCCAAAGGTCAGGTACTTGGTTTTCACCAGCCCGTTGTTGCCTTTTGCCAGCTGGCCCTGCAGCATCCCGGTGTATTCCTGCCGGATGCTGTCAAAATCATCGCCCTGGGGCGGGATGTCGATGCTCCGGGCAAAGACGTCCTCCGATGCCGCCAGGTTCAGAAAGGAAAGCTGGAACCGGATAGAGCTGTCAAAGTAGTTGAGAAAATCGCACCAGCTTTCAAAGATGGCGGTCTTATCCTCATTCTGGGAGAGCTGATAGTTGATGTCCTGGAACTGGACGGTCTTGGTGTAATGGGAATCGGTGACGCGGCAGATGCCGTCCGGCCACATCCGCTGATAGGGGATGCTGTCCTGGGCGGATTGTTCCTTCCGGTCCGTCCGGTTCGCCCTGGCAATCGCTGCTTCAATCTGTTTGCGGTCGCGCCGGGACAGCTTTTTCTTCCCCACAGGCTGGGAAGCGTCCTTATCCCTGCCGCGCCCGCGTTTTTTATTTTCCGGTAACAATGCGATACACCTCCTTGTCGAGTTGGTCCTGCCGCTGCAGCACGGCATAGAAGTTGTTGGTCTTGTAGGGCCGCTGTTTGGGGCGGGTGATGGAGACACGGATGATGTTGCCGATGATCTTCTCCAGCGGCTGCCCGTTCTTCTCATACATCGCCAGCAGAAAGAACGGGAGCAGCACCACAATCATGCACATGGATGCCGCGCTGGTCCCCACCGGCCCTTTGAGCAGAAAGAAAAGCGGCACGCCCACAAGCGCCCCGCCGCCAAAGCAGACCAGCTGCCTTTTGGTCAGATTGAACATGACCTTGGTTTTTACCTTGGTCAGGTCCTTGGGTACTGGCACATAAGCCATAGAAAAAACCTCCTTTCCGGGGTCAGTGGGCGTTGAACACCGCTTTACTGAGGCTGCCGGTCTTAAACAGGGTAAAGCACAGCAGCACGGTATAGCCAACACAGCCCCATATCGCTGCGATCACATCGGTTTCCGTTGCAATATCCTGCACCAGCACCGCATAGATGCCGACACAGACAATGATGAGGAACGCCTGGAAGCCCAGGGCGAACAGGGAGCGCAGGTAGTTCTGGCCCATCTGCCCCCATTCCCGGTTGGTCATGGTCGCCATGGGGATAGGCGCAACGGATGTGACCAGGTAGATTTCCACCATACGGCCATAGGCGATGATGAAAATACAGATGGAAAGCGCCCACATGGTAATGCCCACAAACAGACTTTGGAACCACAGGCCGAACAACGGCCCCAGATCCATCTCCATGAGCCGGGTATCCAGGTCTGCGGTGACGCTGGAAATGTCGATGCTGGCGTTCCCGGCCACCACGCCGGACGCGCTGTTTACCACGCTCTGGGCCACATCGAAAACGCCCATGACGATGCTCCAGGTGTTCGTGACGATCAGGACGGCGCAGGCGGTCTTGAAAATCCACTTGAAGAACATCCAGGTGTCCACATCATGCAGGTTATTCTTATCGGTGATGAGCTGGATCAGCTCCAACGTCATCACAAAGGCCAGGATCAGACCGGCAATCGGCAGGATAGCCGTTTCGGACAGGCTGCGGATCATGTTGAACACGCCGCCGTTCCAGCCCTGGGGCGTCTGGCCCACCTGGGTGGCGATCTCCCCGACCTTCTGGTTTACGCTGTCGAACATCCCGGAGAGGTTGCTTGTGATGCCGCCCACCAGGATTTCCTTCAGCCATTGTGTGAGCTGTTCCTTGATATAATCCACTTCGTTTTCCTCCTTTCCCGCCCCTCCCGCACAAAAGGCGAGAAGGGCGGAGGATTTTGCGGAGGTCAGGGCCATCCCCTGAAAGAAGCTCCGGCGGGCATCCAAAACCGGAAGCGCCGCAGGCGGCGATGGCCGAGCCGCGCATGACCAGCGAAAGCCCGTAGTCTTTCAGCGCCGGATCATCGGTTTCATAACCCTCCAGCAGGTTGACTGCGCCCCAGATACCAAGGCCAGCGCCCAGGGCAGCAACAAGGTCTTTTACCGCGTCCGGGATTGCCGGGGCAGAATCGGGAAGATGGTCCTGTTTCATTTCATTTACCTCCTATGGGTTGCGATCAGGTGAACGGTTTGCAGGGGGCCGTCCGGGATCAACCGAACAAGCCGGACAGCAGCGGGACCAGGGTGATGCCGATGAGGGCAACACCGCCGCCCGCCATGAGCTGCTTCATCTGTTTTGTTCACACCGGGGCGCTGGGCCGGTGCGGCCCCATCTCCAAAGAGACGGACACCCCATGCTTTCACATGGGCACAGGCTATATCTTCACCCGCGCGATGCGGGGCAGACCGCTTCGGGCCGCTTGGCCCTACTCCTGCAAAGGATAGTCGTTGGACGTTTCCCTGTTCGGGACTTCGCTGCTGATTGCCCATTGTCCTGGCGTTTAGGCTCGCACCATGCGCCATCCATGCGCTTTTTTCTGCTTTCGCCACCGTCACATCCGGGCTTGTTTCATCCCCATGTTGTGGTACGCATGGCTTTAGGGGTTTCCAGCAATTCAGTCTGTCGCCGTATGGAATTGCACCATACGCTGCACGGCAATTACTTGTCCGTGGAGGGCGTCGCTTACCCCTGCGATTTCGCACCGGGGTTGTCGTTGCCATAACCTTCCAGCAGGTTGATCGCGCCCCAGATACCGAGGCCAGCGCCGAGGGCAACAACGAGGGTCTGAAGAACGTTGACAGCAGAATTAAAGAAAGCCATAAATAGTACCTCCGAAAATGAAATTTTTGATTTTGGGTTTCAGAAGGCACATTTTCCTCTGTTTCAGGCAGGGGAACAGGCGCAGCCGTTATTCCGGCGCGCTGTCGCTGGCGTCTACTTCGTAAACCTGGTAGACTTCGTTGGGTTTGGGTTTCAGCCGGGTAGACAGGAACTGCTCTATGTCGAAGGCGTTCCGTGGATCGGCATCGGCTGTCAGGTGGTAGTTGGGATGCTTCGTGATGTCGTATTTGTCCGAAAGGAACGGACGGACACCGCGCAGCTGCAAGATACACTTGCCGCCGTCCATGACGGCGATTTCATCCTCCGTCATGAGCTGCTTTCCCAGCTTTTGATAATTGAGAGAGTGGGAGGTTTCCCGCCCACGGCTCTCGCCGGTGTTGTAGGTGTCAATGGTCTCCTTGCCCAGGACGGCAGACAGCTCCTTTAGGGTGGTCGGCTCTTTGCCGCCCAGGAAGATGGAACAGTCGCAGTTGCCGGTGATGGTATCGGCGTTGTCCTTGTAAAGGGCTTTTAGCTGGGACTGCGCCTGCAAGACCAGGCAGGCAGAAATCTCACGGCTCCGGATGGTGGCCATGAGCTTTTCCAGCTTGGGAATCTGGCCGATGTTCGCAGCCTCGTCGATCAGGCACCGCACATGGACGGGCAGCCTGCCGCCGTACACATCATCGGCTTTCTCACACAGCAGGTTGAACAGCTGGGTGTAGCACATGGAGATCAGGAAGTTGAAGCTGTCATCCGTGTCCGACATGATGAGGAACAGGGCGGTTTTTTGGTCTCCCAGGGTATCCAGCTCCAGCTCATCGTAGGCGGTCACTTCCCGCAGCTCTGCAATATCGAATACGGCAAGCCGCGCGCCGCAGCTCACGAGTATGGATTTTGCTGTTTTGCCGGCGGCTAATTTGTACTTTTTATATTGCCGCACCGCAAAGTGGTCCGGCTTTTCCGCTTCCAGCGCGTCAAACATCAGGTCAACGGGGTTCTTGAACTCCTCATCGTCCTCGCGCACCTCCATGGCGTTGATAAATTCGATCAGGGTGGAGAAGTTCTGTTCCTCCACCGGGGCCTCATAGTGGATGTAGCCGATCAGCGCCGTATAGAGCAGCGTTTCGGCTTTCAGCCAGAAATCGTCCCCGCCTTTGCCTTCCCCCTTGGTGTTGGCGATGAGGGTCGTGACCAGCTTCAGGATATCCTTCTCCGAATGGATGTACGAAAAAGGATTGTAGTGCATGGATTTCTTGAAGTTGATCGTATTCAGCACCTTGATCCGGTACGGCTCATAGACCACCTTCCCATCCTTATCCCGCACCGGCTTCCCGTCCTTGCCCAGCTTGGGAGCGCCCCGCTGGAGCATCTTCCCGCACTCCACCAGGATGGTCCCCTTGGGGTCGGTGACAACGTAGGAAGAGTGCATCTGCATCAGGTTCGGCTTCAGCCAGAAGCGGGTCTTGCCGGAGCCGGAACCGCCGATAATCAGCACATTTTTGTTCCGAGCGGTCCTGGTGTCTTTGGGGCGGCTGTTCATGGTCAGGCTTTCCGTCTGGGTCAGGATCACGTTGTTGCGGAATACCGGGTCAACGTAGGGGGCAATGTCCTCGCGGGTTCCCCAGCGGGCGCTGCCGTACTCAATGTTTTTCCGGTACTTCTTGGCGTTTTTGCCCTTCATGTAGACCGCAAACCGCAGGGCTGCGCCGCAGCATAAGCCCACCAGCAGGTCAGCTGGATGGAAGCTGGGGAACGGGGACTGAAACGCAGCCACGAATCCCTCCATGATGTGCAGCAGCTTCCCGGAGAGGTCGGCACCGGCAGCCAGCCGGTATGCCTGCCCCAGCTTGGTGGCATACAGCCCCAGCAGGAAATACGGCAGGTTCAGAAGCAGGAGCTTTTTGATGTTTTTCTGTTTCATCGCTCCAGCTCCTTTTTCTTCGTCCGGTCCGTCACCGCGTTTTTCACCAGCTCCTTGAACTGGTTCAGGCGTTTCAGCACAGAGGGGCGGTTGGCCTTTTCCAGCTTTTTGGCGCTGTATTTTTCAAAGGCAGCCATCATCGCTTCCTCGCTGGGGGCCTTGAAAAACACCTGGTATTTTCCTTTCCCCAGCTTGAACACGCTGTATTTGACTTCGTGCTGGCGGGCGATCCGGTCAAACTCCTTGAGGGAGGGGTCTGAAATATCCAGGCGGCGCAGGTCGCCCTTCTGGGCCTGCAGCTCCGCCATGCTTACCTGTCCGCCGTGTTCTTCGGGATGGTCCCGGCTTTTCTGGGCCTTGACCTCCTTCCGGTGGGCAAGATATTTGGAAACGGCGGCTTTCAGCAGCCGTCCCGTGAACTTGCTCCCGCTGATAATCAGGGAGATTGTCCTGTTTTCCACTTCTTCCTGCATGGGTCATCACTCCTTTCCATGGATTTTGCAGGGGTGGCGCTTGAAACTAAGGCGGCACCACCAGCCGCCGCAGATAAATCATTCTCATTTGCTTCTCCTTTCCCCGAAGTGTACGGGCTGGTTCCGAAGCTGCTTTGCCGTCTTTTCGGCAATCCGCAATTCACTGCCGGGCGGCAGATATGCAACAGGAACGCCTGCCCATGCGTCAATCAGGATGCCGGACGCCTTGCCGAGTACCGTGTGCGGTGCATCTGCCGAAAGCGCCTGCCCCGGAAAGAAAATATCCTGAATATCCGCCAGGGCTTTTCGCTCCTCCGAAGTGAAAACATACCCAAGCGCAGAGCGAAGTCCCATCTTGATGGATGCTTCCTGCAAGGTTCTGGATATGTTCAGGTAGAAATCCGCCCGTTTCTGCTCCTCCCGCATGGTGCCGCCCTCACTCTGTGCGCCCCTGGCCTTTGACAGCCAGGATGCCGTCCAGGGTGGTGGCGGTGATCCGCAGGCGTTCCGCCATGGCAATGTCGTTTTTCACGGTCTCATCCACGCTGTGGCCGCAGACCACCAGCACATGGGAGCGCCGGAGATAATCACGGGCCATGTCAATGCTGTCCTTATGCTCCTGAGGAATTTCGTCTTTCAGAAACAGGGGCAGGAACAGCAGCGGGCAGACCGGGGAAAAACCGGCATCGTAGACCGCGCGGCAATACTTCGCGGCGTTTTCGGTGTTTTCAAACTCGTTTTTGCCCCAGGGGGCGGTAATGTAAGCTAAAGGCCGTTTCATGGCAAAATCCTTTCTCCCGGCATCCGGGCAGTAAAAAAGCAGCCCGTTATGAGCCGCCTCCGTACAGGTCGTGGTTGACAAGCGCCGTGTAGTAATTGCTGATGGTGGTCGGCGCATTGTAAAGCACCGTCAGCAGGTATTGCTTGATGTTCCGCACCTTGGTGGTGTTTTCCTTCATGCAGGACAGGACGAACTGGATATGCTCGTTGTTCAGTTTCAGGAACCGGGAACGGACCACCTCATGGGGAAAGTCCGTACCGGCAACCCGTGTGAACTTCCGTTTTGCACAGACCACCTCCAGCATCAGCTCCACGATCTCGTCAATGGTTTCCACATCGTAGGGGAACTGACGGATCAAATGCCCGTACTCGATGTTCTCACAGATCAAATCCCGATAGGATTCATATTCGCTCACGGACGCCGCTTCGGTTCGTTTCGCTTCCGGTGGCGGAGCCGCCGCAGGTTCCCGGAAAGAAGGAATAGAATCGGTACTTCGTGAATCCGTATTTTGTTTTTCTTTCTTTTGTCTTTTAGTATTTAATTGCGTTGGATTTTCCGATGACGGTTTTCCCGTTGACGGATTATCCGTTGTCGGGTTTTCCGACGACGGTTTTTCCAACGACGGTCCTTCCGATGGTGACTCCGGCAGAACCGGGCATTCGTAGATGACGTACTCGTTGCCACTGAACTTGCCGCTGGCATCGGTGGTCTGGCGGCGCTGGACATAACCGGCCTTTTCCAGCTCGTTGACAGCGGAGCGGATGGCATCCTTGCTCTCCCGGTTGATACGAGAAAGACCCGCCAGGGTATAATCCCAATCCTCCGGTAAAGACAGCATCTGGGAAAGCAGCCCCTTCGCTTTCAGCGACAAGTTCTTATCTCTCAAATGATGGTTACTCATAACGGTGTAATCCCGCGTCCGTTCCACGCGAAATACAGCCATTTACTTCACTCCTCTCTAAACTTGGGCATGAAAAAACCGCAGCCTGATTTCACTCTAAGACTGCGGTTTATCGTGTACGGTTGACAGCGGCATAACGGCGGCAGCGATAGAACCCATAGGGTTTTCCGAACATGGTCTGCGCTGGTTCTTTCCTCAGAATCCGGTCCAGCCCCGACAGGGCCTCCTCGGTAATGGCGGTATCCGTATCGGATACGGCGCTGAAATGGTCCCGGATGGCTTCCCGGATTGCTTTTTCTGTGTTCATGGCTCATTCCTTTCTCCATTTTTTCTTGTTTTCAGGCAGGATATGCCCCTCAATGATGTGGGCATACCGCCTGATCTTGATCTCCCCGCGCTTCTGGCGCTCCAAGGCGCGGCAGTATCCGGGTTCATCCAGAAACAGCCGCACCTCATCGCCGGGGCAGCCATAGGGAGTATTCTTTTTACGGATCACAAATTCGATCATGTGGCGCGTGTGATCCTGGAAGCGCTCCACAGCCAGTATGTTGTGGCCTTTCAGCTCTCTTGCGGAAATATCCAACATAGGCAAGCCTCCCTTCATCGGTTCTGCTGTTGTTGACGCTTTCGCTGCCACTGTTCCAGCAGCTTGATAATGGTTTCCTGCATCCGCTGGGGCGTATAGCTTTTGGGGAAATACTTCCGTAGGGTGTCAGAGGTGAACGTGACCTTATCCAGGTCGCTTTTCTTTTCCTCCGACATAATCGCAAGCATCACGTCCTCCGTCAGCTTTCCCTCCTGGCTGAATTTCTTCATGCGCTGGGCCTGGGAGAGGGACGGGGTTGCCTGCTCATAGTCCATGGTCTCCACCAGCTGCGCCTGTTCCTCCGGTGTGAGAAAAGACAGCTCATACGCCGGATTGAGGGCAATTTTCTTTTCGTCTACCATATCCAGCAGCGGCAGGATTAGCTCGGTCAGGCGGATGTAGCGCTGAACTTGATTGCGACTTTGCCCAACCTGCTCAGCAAGCACCTGATCCGACCGTTTTTGTGTCCCAACTTGGGACACATTTTCTTTGGATGGTCTGCCCGCCTGCCGCTTCATGGCCTCCAGCTTCATCTTGTAGGCAAAGGCCCGTTCGCTGGGCAGGATATTTTCACGCTGGAGGTTGCTGTCAACCATGATGATCGTGGCGGCATCATCGTCCAGGTCGCGGACAATGACCGGCATGGTCTCCATACCGGCGATCTCACTGGCATGGTGGCGGCGGTGTCCGGCAATCAGCTCATACCCGCCGTTCGGGTCCGGTCTGGCAATCGCCGGAACCAGTACGCCGTACTGCCGGATGCTTTCAGCGGTGTCTGCCATTGCTTCATCATCCTTGACTTTGAACGGGTGGTTCTTAAAGGGGTGGAGCTGCGCCAGCGGGATTTCCACGACTTTTTCCCGGTGTTCATCGGCGCGGCTTTCTTCCGTAGAAAACAGGTCATCGACCGATGCCAGCTTTACATTTTTCGCGCTGCTTTTCAATTTTCAGAACCTCCTTCGTCAGATTTTGATAAGCCTCGGCCACCTTGCCGCCGGGGTCATGGGCATAGATGCTTTTCCCCTCGGCGCTGGTCTCCTTGGCACGGACCGAATGGGGAATTTCCGTGCCGAATACCTTGATCTTGCTCCCGTAGGTATCCCGGAGCAGGGTGCTGATGTCCCTGGCAAAGTTCGTCCGGCTGTCTACCATGGTCAGCAGGATGCCGTCAATCTGTAACTTGGGATTGATCTGCCGCCGCACCTTGCCGATGGTCTGCAACAGCTGTTCCAGCCCTTTGGCGGGCAGGTACTCCGCCTGGACGGGGATCAATACCCGGTTAGCGGCTGCCAGGGCGTTGACGGTCAGCATCCCCAGGGAGGGCTGGCAGTCAATCAGGATATGGGAATAATCCCGCTTTACCGTGTCCAGATATTGCCGCAGGATGGTCTCGCGGCTCATGGCGTTGACCAAAGATACCTCCATGCCGGACAGCTGAATATCTGCGGGCATGAGGTCTACGCCCTCCGGGTGGTGCAGGATGCCCTCGCCGGGTC
>ENA-UONT01000926-UONT01000926.1-human-gut-metagenome-genome-assembly--contig:-CS20-NODE-926-length-29182-cov-16.210973_pt1 | contig 29182 bp, 25 predicted proteins | sample MGYA00242459_ERZ724006 | MGnify/ENA metagenome assembly ERZ724006 | reverse complement strand
ATTCCTTGTTTCGATTTGCTTTATTCGGTTTTCAATGGACATCATGAAGGACGGCGCTGCCGTCCTTTTTTTGTATTATTACTTTATCCGGTTGAGGACTGGAAGTTCGAAACAGACAACCACCCGCAATGCTGGTGCACGACAATTTCTCTCATGCCGTTTAAAGCAAACATATGCTTATGTCTTGACATTGTAGTATGATTGTCTTATATTAAATTTTAGATGAGATACCGTTTTCAGGGCGAAACTCCCGAAGCCGTCCCAAACCGTTTGGTCGGTTGGCGGTATCTCTTCTTTTTTACTTTAAGCAGACGTTATTTCCTTGACAAAAATATATTTGTATGTTATCTTATATTTGCGATCGGGTACCTCATTGTTGAGCCGCCGCTGCGGATTTTTTCCGAAAGTGCGTCAGCCGAGGATTCGACCGCTTTTTATTATTGACAAGTTAGTTATTTCTTGTCATATTAAATACGGCAGTGATCACGTCATTGTGGATACGCCGGGCAGACGTTGTTCTGCGGTGCGCCCGCCGACGGTCACTGCCTTTATTTTATATCCGACCGTATACATATTCGTAATATTGTGATAAATATACAGAATATCACCGAATTATGCATATGACTCTATTTATTTAACCGCTTTACTTTTTCGCTCAAAAGTATTATAATACCGTCATATTCTATTAATTTCGGCATTACCGCTCGGAGGCACATCGTGGAAAAAAATCGCCTTAAAAAACTCGGCTCATCAGCTATTCTGCTCGCTACCGCAATAATATGGGGCTTTGCCTTTGTCGCACAGACTGTCGGCGCGGATTATATCGGCGCATTCACCTTTAACGGTATTCGCTTTCTGCTCGGTGCTCTGTCGCTGATACCGGTTATTCATTTCTTTGAAAAGACCGATATGACTCCCGAGCTTAAGAAGAAAACGCTTATCTGCGGCAGTATTGCCGGTGTGTTCCTTTTTTCTGCATCTACACTTCAGCAGTTCGGAATTCAGCTGACCGGAAATGCCGGCAAGGCAAGCTTTATAACCGGTTTTTACACCGTGCTTGTTCCGGTTGCGGCGTTCTTTTTACTCCACAAGAAGGTCAGTCCTTTTACGTGGGTAGGTGTTGTTTTTGCCGTGGTCGGACTGTACTTTGTGTGCATGAACGGCGGGGAATCCTTCGGCTTCGGCGATGTTCTGACACTTATAGCAACCTGCTTTTGGACTGCGCATATAGTTTTTATCGATTATTCGACCGAGTCGATCCCGCCTATCCGCTTTTCGATGGTGCAGTTCTTCGTGTGCGGCTTCCTTAGTGTTATATGTGCGCTGATTTTTGAGGATATTACATTTTCGAGCATCACGGCGGCGGCGCTTCCGATAATCTACGGCGGCTTTATGTCGGTCGGTGTTGCATATACATGCCAGGCTGTCGGACAGAAATATGCAGACCCTGCGCCTGCGGCAATAATTCTCTCTACCGAGTCGGTTTTCGGTGCTATCGGCGGCGCGATCATTCTCGGTGAACGTATGCAGCCGCGCGGCTATATCGGATGTGTGCTTATTTTTGCGGGAATAATTCTCTCGCAGATCACTCCGAAAAAATCGAGTGGTTCAATTTCGTCCGGTGATGTGAAATGATCGCAGCTGCTACCTGATATTGCATAGTTATTCAGCTTCTGTTTCAATATAGAGTAATTTACCCGAGAAAACGGATATATGTGTCCGTTGCCTCGGGTATTTTATAAATCGTTTTCGAGCTATGAGAGATGCTGTCGAGATTGATTTTACATCCTCGCATCGCAGCTTATATAAGTTCGGAATCCGGATAGGAGGCTGTGCCGTCGAAGCAGCTCCACGGATATGTCTGCGACGGCGAGGAATGCACCTCTATCCTGCTGCCGTTTAACGGATGAATAAATGAAATATCGTTGCACCACAGCGCCGTCTTGCAGTCGTTCTCCCTGCTTCCGTATTTTCTATCTCCGAGCAGCGGCAGCTTTCTCGATGCGAATTGAACTCTAATTTGATGTGTTCTGCCTGTATGCAGTCTCACCGACACAAGCGATATCGGTGCTCCGCTGCGCGAGGTTGCTGTGCTTTGCAGGGAATATTCGAGCAGAGCTTCCTTTGCTCCTCTGCGTGCGCGGCGGACGATGAATGATTTGTTGCAGCGTCTGTCATGAAACAGCAGATCGCGCATTTCACCCTTTGTCGGATCCGGTGTCCCCGAAACTACTGCAAGATAGTGCTTTTCTGCTTTATGCTGTGAAAACACCGCTGACAGCATTGCTGCCGCGCGTTCGTTTTTCGCCAGCACGAGAACCCCTCCGGTTCCCTTGTCGAGCCTATGTACCGGATAGCATGTGCATCCGCACAGCTTGCCTGCCGCGGTCGGAGCATCCGTTTCGTTGTCGTCGATCTCCGATGACATTCCCGGCTGTTTTTCTACAATTATAATATCTCTGTCGGTGTAGAGTGCTTTTATATCAGGCATTTGCGAATTTCCTTTACTTTTTAACATTACTGATACACATTAGTTCGTTTAAAAATAATTTACCATAAAAATTTTTTTCTGTCAATGGAAAATAGTATTGACATTTTCCTGTTTCTGTGCTACAATATACTCACAGAATATCTTTTTTTAGGAGTGATTGTAATGAAAAAGATTGCAGCATTAGTTCTTTCCGGTCTGATGATTCTTTCGCTTGGCGTTGCTTCTTTCGCAGTGCAGGGCGACAGCGCCGAGGATCCCGGCAAGCTTGTTATTATAGATGCCAAGGATAAGGATGGCGCAGACATTATGGATCAGGTCAAGGTCGTTGAAAACGACGAATCCAAGAAGGCAAAGGAGGATGCTTCTCAGAAGGTTCTCTCCGATGTACTCGGTAAGGATTACAAGGCTTCTCTCGCTGTTGACGCAGCGTATGATCTTGATTACACCGGAAGCAATTTTCCTCTTAGCGTAACCTTTGAGTACAAGAGCGCAAAGAGCGGTGATACCCTCTACGTTCTTCAGAAGACCGCTGACGGTTGGAAGCGTCTCGACGCAACCGTAGCAAACGGCAAGATCACTGTTGCATTTGCATCTGCTGATCCCTTTGTTATCGTTCGTGATACTGCTTCCTCGAGCTCCGATTCGCCTAAGACCGGTTATAATTCCGCTCTTATCGCAACCGTTGCTCTCATCTCTCTTGCAGGCGCAGCGTACGCTACCAAGCGTGCAGTAGCCGCTCATAACTGAGAATCGTCATAACGTGCAGCATCCACCCGGTTCTCGGGTCGGGTGCTGCTCTTTTTTTCGCCGTGTGATGTGCTGCATGCGAGCGGTCTTTGAAAGCTGTCTTTCGGATGCGTACGCATTTTTTATGATATATATTCTGCATTTCTGATACGCGTTTGTCTCTCGGATATTTTGATGCTCTTGATATGTATCGGCTCGGCTCGGACGTATATTCGCTTTTGCGTGATCCTTTTAAGGCGCTTATACAGTTTTTTTGAAAAAATATTTTGTTTCAACGACAGACGGTTAAGAATATAGCTGCACGTTTGAATGGTAATTTTTAAGTAGTTTTATTTTAATGGATAGATAAGGAGGCTCGGTATGGCTCGGAACGGTAAAGTGACCGCATGGACGGTGGTGTCGATCGTGTTCGGTGCGGTATTTATTGCCGCGTGTATCGTGCTTGTTCTGACAACGCGCGGCCGCGAGCAGAACTACGACGATTATAAAAATGAGACCACTGCCGTTTCTGCCGATACGAGTGCATCGGATGAGACCACCGCGTCGACAGATCCTGCGCTGCCTGAGAATCCGATAAATTTTGACGCACTGCGCTCCGATTATCCGGATGCGGTCGCATGGATAAAGGTCGCGGGAACACCGATAGATTATCCGGTCGTTTGCTCGGACGAGAGCGAGCTGTACTATCTGCGAAGGGACGCGGCGGGCTCATACAGTGTCTCCGGCTGCATCTTTATGCAGAGCTTGAACGAGCGCGATTTCACCGACCCGAATACCGTTCTTTACGGTCACTACATGCCGGACGGCAGCTTTTTCGGAGCGCTGCATAATTTCCGTGACCGTACATTTTTCGATGAGAATACCGAGATAACGGTGTATATTCCGGAGCATGTTCTGACATACGAAATTTTTGCGGCATACGAATACGATTCGCGCCATATTCTCAAATCGTTTAATATGCATGACCCGGAGGTATTTAAGGAATATCTTGATTCCTGTCTGCATCCGAGCTCGATCGAGCCTAATATTCGTGACGGCGTTACACTCGGGCGGGACGACCGTATAATAACGCTCAGCACCTGCCTTGTGAGCGGTGCTGACAATAAAAGATTCTTAGTTCAGGGAGTATTGCGTAATGATGAAGCGACACGCTGAGGGCAGGAAAAACGAAAAGAAAAACACTCTTGCACGTGTTCTGATCACTATCTGGGCGGTGATAATGGTTATCTGCCTTGCCGGTGCGGGTGTATTTGTTTATATGTATCATTCCGGCCGCGGCAGATTTACGGTAGATCCGAGCGAGACTGTGCCGATAGACGCACCGGACGGCGCAGTTACCGACGAGAGCGGCGTAACATATAATGATAAGCACTATGTTTACAATACGAATATCGTAACGATCCTCGTTATGGGGGTTGACCGCGAGACTATGGACAGCAACGGCGAGATCGGCTTTAACGGTCAGTCGGATGCGAATTTTCTTGTTGCACTCGATACGAAAACCGGAAAGATAAGTATGATATCCGTCTCGCGTGATGCGATGGTCGATGTTAATGTTTATACGCGTCTCGGCGGCTTTGTCAAGACCGATCGTATGCAGCTCTGCCTTGCATATGCATACGGAGACGGCAGGGAGACGAGCTGTAAAAATGTCGTCCGTTCGGTGTCGCGCCTGTTCTATAATATTCCGGTGCATTGCTATGCTGCTATCGACATGGAGGGTGTTTCCCGCATCGTTGATGCTGTCGGCGGCGTGACCGTTCCCGAATATACCGCTGACGGAACCGAAAAGACCGGGCGTGATATTACGCTTGACGGCTACAACGCTCAGCTTTATCTGAGAAGCCGTGACAAGTCGAATATCGACTCGAGCTCACTGCGCCTCGGGCATCAGAACGATTTTATTAGCGCCTTTCTCTCCAAGATACAGACGATGGCGCGTGAGGATATAACCGGTACGCTCTCGCTCTACGGTATCGCGAAAAACTACGCCGTTACCGACATTTCCGCGTCGCAGCTTGCGTTTCTTGTGACGAACTATATCGGCGGTGTTACCGAGATGAAAACGTATACCGTCCCCGGAGCAATGACGGTCGGCGGCGACCACAGTGAGTACAATGTCGATACCGACGCGCTGTATGATATCATACTCGAGGTATTTTATAATTACGAATAAGCCGTACCGAAGCAATGCGTCGACGGCAAAAGGACTTTTTCTGCTATGATCTTTGATGTCCATGCTCACATATATCCCGATAAGCTCGCTGCGCGTGCCGTAGCGGCGCTGAACGGCTTTTACGATTTTGTCTGCGACGGCGACGGAACCTATGATGATTACACCGCCGCTTGCCGTAAAGGCGGAGTCGAGGGATTTCTTCTGCTCGGAGTTGCTACGAACGCACATCAGAACCGTTCGGTCAATGCATTTGTTGCCGAATCGGTGCGACGTGCGATAGCCGAGGGCTTTCATGCTTACGGCTTTATGGGAATAAGTCAGGATATTGACGATTTTGAGTCAGAGGTAAATGTCTCGTGTGCGGACGGTCTTTGCGGCGTTAAGATACATCCCGATATTCAGGGCGTGGACATTCTCGATCCGCGCATGCTTGAGCTGTACGAGCTGCTTCAGGCTCGTGATCTGCCGATCTGCTTCCATGCTGGGGATCATCGTCCTCAATTTCGCAATTCGGAACCTCCGAAGATCGCACGTGTGGCACAGCTTTTTCCGCACCTGAGGATAAATGCGGCGCATTTCGGCGGATATACCGTGTTCGACGACGTAGGTACGCTTTTTTCCTGCGAGAACGTGCATGTCGATCTTTCATCATCGCTATGGCTTATAGACCGTGAACGGGCGCTGGGGCTGATCTCATATTTCGGAACCGAGCGTGTCATGTTCGGCACCGATTACCCGGTCAAGCGCGCGGAGGATGAGTTGCAGAGATTTGAAGCGCTCGGACTTTCTGACGCGGATGCCGAGCGGATACTCGGTGAGAATTTCAGAAGCTTTGTTATCGGAAAATGACCCTTCGGCAACCGTAGCTATTTGCGCAGAGCCTGCACCGGATGCCGAAAGTATTAAACGGTCGACAGTCTGCGGCTCGGAGTCGAAGCTTAGATGGGAGCCGAAGCCGATAGAACGCAGTCGAAGCGGTGAGATCCAAAAGCCGAGAGGGTCGGAGTCCGAAATTATTATTTAAGGAGAGGCGCTATGGAGAGCGGAGCAAGAGAATATGCCGGCATTGAAAAGCTGCTCGAGACCGAGCCGTTTATCATATGTCCCGTCCACGGCGACAGTATGTATCCGTTTATTAATGAGGACAGAGACTTTGTCCGGCTCGAGAAGCCGCACGGCGTGCTCGCTCGGTACGATCTGCCGCTCTATCGCCGTCCGAGCGGAAAGCTCGTCCTGCATCGGATAATCGAGGTACATCGCGGCTATTATGTTATATGCGGCGACAACCGCAGCTTCCGCGAAAATGTTCCGTATGACTGGGTCGTCGCTGTGTCTACCGGTGTTATTCGCGACGGTCGATATATTGCCGCCGACAGTGAGGAATATAAGCAATATCTCGAGGAGAATGTTGTCGGAGTTGTACCGGAGACACGTCGGGTACGTCGCAAGATTCTCAATGAGTGGTATACCGTGCTTTCGCTTTGTTCGGCGCTGCTCGGCAGAGGCAGGGCAAAAATATACGAGGACTGCTATCCGCCGAGACTTATGCAGATACTGCGCAAGCTATCTCTCGCATCGGCTCTTGCACCGTGTTTCCCCGAATCGGTCTCGGAAAAGCTCGGGCGGGAGGTACAGTCGCTGCGCGACGAAACGGCGGCTCTCAGAGCGGAGGAGCGTCGCATACTTGCAGCGCTTGCCGGAGCGGACATTTCGCTCGTGTCTCTCGATCTTTGGCATGCCGATTCGCGTTTGGATGGCGTTTGCGGCGGTGCCGGACTCGGTTCGGCGCTTGTGTCGGCATCCGATGCAGAGCGAGCAGAGACGGTCATGCGCTCACTCGGATATGAGTGCAAAAGAGCACGAGACGGAGGTATTGTCTGTCATCGTACCGATACTAACGGAAATGCGCAGGATAGAAAGGTCCAGGAGAGAAAAGTATCGAGCGGAGCCGTGAGCGGATCATACTGCGATGCGGCGGAGGCATTTGTTATCTATTCGGATGCCGCTCTTCCGTCCTGTTTTTCGCTTTCTGCAATTATCGACAGGGCTCGCAAATGCGGCTATTCACGCTGCGATTTATTGGGCGTTGTCGGAAGTGTCGGCTCTGTCGATGCCGACGAGCGCCGCGATGCTGTCGACACGCGCTGCGACGACGGCGGTACGGAGTGCCGCCGGATCGGAAGCGATGACTGCTCCCCGGGCGGCGAAAAGCTGATCCTGCCGCAGAAGCGCGACCTTCTTGAGCTTATGTGTGCGGGATATGTCGGTCGATATCTGCCCATAGTTACCTCCCTTGTCGCCGCGCTATGGCGAGGCGAATTGTCGAATGGTTCGGAAAATAATGAAACGGAGCATATGTATGACACGGCGAAAAAAACGCTCGAGAGCGATATGTTTGCCGAGCCGTACCCGGATTATAAGGCGCTATGTGCTGCGTTCGGTTATGCCGGAATACCGACATCTGATGCGCCGAGCGAGAACGAGAAGCGGATAGCTGCAAGAATGTCAACGCCGCTCGGACGGATATTTCCGCCGCTGTCGGTAATGCAGAATTATTATCCGGTGCTGTATTCCGCGCCGGTCTTGCTGCCCGCGTGCTGGTGTCGGCGTATGCTCTGCGCTGCCGCAGGTCGTGTCTTACGCAGAAAATAAGCGATTGGCAGCGTACTATTCATCCTGCATAGGTATGTCGGCTGTCCGGTCAATAATCAATTAAAGAAAAAACTACGGGATGTCAAATTGTCGGCATCCCGCTTTTTGTATCTGAAAAGAGCATTTGTGCCGGGCGAGAGCTACACCGCTTGCCTCGCTTATATCTCCTCGCCGTCTCCGTACCGTCCGTAAAGCCGTGCGAGACGATTCCATGTGAGTGTGTCGACGATGCCGTCCTCTTCTATCCTATATATCTGCTGCAGCTCTCGTATCGCGTTTTCCGTCGGCTCGTCATAGATTCCGGACAGCTCGACGAGTGACGCAGTTTCCATAACGGCGGACAGCGAGTTCAGCATAAGCTGCACCATCATCACATCTACGCTCTCCTCGCCCGCTGAGATGCCGTTTTGCAGAGAGCTCTGAACAGGTGCAACGCCGTGCGGCGGAGATAGCTTCTCGTGAACGGCTGCATAGCTGCCCTTGAGCGTGTTGTAGGTGTCTATGTCAAGCTCGCCGTCTGCGTTCATTCCCTCTATCCGCTGAAACTTTTCTATTTCCTTTCTTGTTGGATCGTCAAGGCTGCCGCCGACGTGCAGCGGCGACAGCTCGGCATGCTTCTCCGAATGCAGCGACAGCCGCGTCAGCATTATCTGCGTCTCGCGTACAACGCTCGGTCGATCTGTGATGCTTCTGTCGGGCTCTGCTGTGATGTTTTCTTTGTTCATGTTGCCCACTGTCCCTCCTGCCGGTTTTCGGTCCCGGCGATATTGTTGTATGTGTTTGCTATCGAGTACCAGACTACCGGTCCCACAACGCCGTTGACATTCAGCCCGAAAAGCTCTTGATAATCCTTTACCGCCTGCTCGGTCTGCGCACCGAATATGCCGTCCGGCGTCAGCTCGGTTATACTCGGATAATCCTGCCGTATAACGGAGAGATACGTCTGCAGCAGTCTTACATCCTCTCCCTCGGAGCCGAGCAGCAGGTTATTGCCGGGAAACGGAACTGCTGCTGCGCCGCTCTCGTCCGGCAAGGAGCGGACGAATGCGAGATAGTTTTCGTACATAAGGTCAAAGGTCGGCTCGTCGATAACGCCGGTCGCAGGCAGGCCCATCGTCGTCTGAAATGCTGCTGCCGACGCCTCGGTCAGAGGACCGTATATTCCGTCGATTTCGATCGAAGGTACTGTGTCGTAGTAGCTCGAGATGAAATTGAGATAATACTGTATTACCCGTACCTCGTTTCCCGTGCTGCCGGGTGCGATCTCGAGAGGGAATACGATAGGTATCTCATCGTAGGTTATCTGTTCGGAGTTCAGCTCACTGAGCTTCTTTACCGCCGTGTAGACCCTCAGAACCTCATACCATGTTGAACGCCCGGTTATACCGTCCGTTGTCAGCGAAAATGTGCGCTGAAATTCGGTCACGGCATCGCGGGTCGAGAGGTCGTATATCCCGTTGACGTTTGCGATCTTCGGAATATTCGGATAGTTGCTCGATATGCGGTTTAGGCGCGCTTGCAGAATAGCGACATCGTTGCTCGCAGCGCCGAGCCGGAGCACATACGGCGGAACGCTTGTTTCAAATCCGACTACCGGCGCATTTTCAACCAGCTCGATATTGTCCCCGTAATAGCTGCGCAGTATCTCGATAGGCGACAGCCCCTGCTCGGCGAGCGCGACCGTGCCCCATTGAGAGAGCCCGCTGCAGGTGGTAGTAGTTCCGTTGCAGTATTGAGCATACAGCGGCTCAATGCTGCCCTTGCGCCTTATATACGTTGTCCATAGCTGTTCGGCAAGCTCGCCTACGTTTTCGAAGGTATCGCGTCCGTTTACAAACGTCTGGTCGTATGCGGGAAGAGAGGTGATGTCAAAGTCGAAGCCGCGGCTGCGGTAGTATTCGGTAAAGACACGATTCAGAGCAAACGATATCTGCGCGATAATGTTTGCGGCGATTGCCGTCTCAGGCCATGTCGGGTAGATCTCACTTGAGGCTACATTCTTTATATAATCAAGAAATGTGACCGTAACATTCGGTGCGTATGTCCCGGGAGGACCGAGATGTACGGTTATATTCTCGGGTATGTACGTCTCTATCGGACTCGGTCTAACTGTATATTCCTCCGGCATATGCGCTCTCCTTTCGTTGTTTTTCTGTCGGAAATGCAGCGCACTCCGTTAAAGCTCTGCGTTAGGCTCATAGATAATTACCTCCCCTCCGCCGGTAACCGAGACCGGTATCAGCTCGACCCGCTGAATTGTGGTTATTTCCGGATAGACAGCAACACCGAGGTTCTTTACCCCGTAGAAGCCGGGCGCGGAGGTGTCGATGCTGTACAACTCATACGGGATGCCTTCTCCGGGACGGAAGCTCTCGCTCGGCGCGGGGGCGGGGAGTACGAACATATCGGTCTGACCGCCGGAGTTTGTTATGGCGGCGTTTATCAGCCCGCGCGCAGGGCTTGACACGGTAACGAGTGCATTCGATACGGGATATGCGCCGGAGGCTGTAAAGACCTGAACGCGCAAGCGCCCGGTGTAGCCGTCATCCGCTGCTCCGTCGCCGCTGTCCACGCTGTTGCCCGTCCCGGCAGCGGGCTCGTCGTCGCTGCTTGCTTCGCTGCTGCGCCGAGCTTCGTTTTCCGTGGCATTATTTTCGGCTCGATCGCCGTTATCATCGGCTCGGTTTATCGTGCTGCTGCCGTTATTATCGGCTTTGACGACCTCCGCGGCGTTCGCTGCGGCATGCACGGCATAGACCGTATTCATGCTTGCGCTGACGCTTGCGGCTGTATTGCCTCCGGAGACGGTGCTTATGCTTGCGGGTGCGGCATTTTTCGAGGCTGTGCTGCTTGAAACGCCATTCTCGGCTGAAATGCTCCGAACTCTTGATGCTGCATTATTATTCTTGTCGCCGTCGACGGCTGTATCGTTCGGCGTAGCCGAAGCTGTGACTGCTTCGTTGCTGCCGCGACTTACTTCTTCTGTCGTTCGCGTTTCACCGTCGATTCCGATTGTCTCTGCGCGATATCCTCGTGCCATTACAGCTCGTGCGGTGTGATCGCTTGTGCTTGGCGAGACGCTTTGAGTAAGCTGAGCTGTATTTACACCAACTCTGCGTGGAGTATATGTATTCGTTTTTACCGTCGGCGCTTTCAGCGTATTTCTGTTTTCTTGACCTGAGCCGGGTGATAACGATGCCGGAGTCGGTCTCGATCTCTGAATTTTTCTGTTCATGATATCTCCTTTTCGGTTATGCGGCATTATGCTTTCCGTGCAGCTGTCGCTTTCGTCATATTGTATGCGCGTCGGTGTGCAAATGTGAAAAAAGTCTTGACTGAGCGGCTCGCATGTGATACCATATTGGCAAGTGATCGTGCCGCCTCGCGGCGCATCGGAGCAGGGCTGCACTGCGGCTCTTAAAAAGAAAGGTATCTGTAGATGGACAAGATAGAGGCGCTTGTCGCCGATATAAAAAAGAATGCGATAACACACGGCAGTCTGCCTTTTTGGAGCTGGAACGATAAGCTCGAGCCGGAGGAGCTGCGCAGACAGATACGCGTGATGAAGGAGCTCGGAATGAACGGTTTTTTCATGCATGCCCGCTGCGGACTTGTGACCGACTACCTGTCGGACGAGTGGTTTGAGTGTGTCGGTGCCTGTATAGACGAGGCTAAAAAACTCGGTATGGAGGCATGGTCTTACGATGAGAACGGCTGGCCGTCCGGCTTTGCCGGCGGTGCATTGCTCGAGGAGCGCGATAATCTTGCCGGCTTCCTTCGCATGGAGTCGACCTCAGAGTATCCGTGCGGTGAAAATGTGCTCGGTGTTTACCGAATAGAAAACGGCGCGCTTCGCCGTCTTGATGCATCGGACGGCGGGGAATATCTTGTTATTTATGAGGAGAGGGATCCGTCGTATATCGACGCGTTCGACCCCACGGTTACAAAAAAATTTCTCCGCTCTACTCATGAGGAATATAAGGCACGTATCGCACCGGAGAATTTCGGCACGGTAATGCCGGGCTTCTTTACCGACGAGCCGCAGTATTTCAGACTCGCACCGCCGTATTCAAAGCTGCTTCCCGAGGCGTTCGAGAGTGAGTACGGATACAGCGTGTTCGATGCTCTGCCTGCGCTCTTCGTTGATTTTGACGGTGCAGAGCAGCTTCGCCATGACTACTATCGTCTTGCGCACAGAATGTTCATAAATAATTTTATAAAGCCTATTCACGAATGGAGCGAGGAAAACGGCTGCCGTATAACCGGCCATGCCATCGAGGAGGCTTCTCTTTCGGGACAGATGTGGTGCTGCGGCGGTGTTATGCCTTTTTACGAATATGAGGATATTCCCGGCATAGATTATCTTGGAAGAGGGCTCGCGGGCGACCTTGCGTCCAAGCAGCTCGGTTCGGTTTGCGCTCAGCTCGGTAAGAAGAAGGCGATATCCGAGATGTTTGCCTGCTGCGGATGGGATGTTACCCCGCTCGAGCTGCGACGCATCGCCGAGATACAGTATGTAAACGGCGTAAATATGATGTGCCAGCATCTGTATTCGTATACCGAGCGCGGACAGCGCAAGCGTGACTATCCGGTTCATTTTTCGGAGCATAATCCATGGCAGTTCGCACTTGCCGATTTTGACAGATACTTTAACAATCTCGGCTATACGCTTTCGCTCGGAGAGGAGTATGCAACTACGCTTGTCATACATCCGATACACAGTGCGTGGATGCGCTACAAGCGCCTGCAGGACGCGGATTCCATCGCAGAGCTGCAAGACAGTCTTTTCGGGCTTGTAGAGCGCTTGTCCGGCTCTCAGATCCCGTATCACTTCGGAGATGAGTGCATGATGGAGCGTCTCGCGTCGGTCGAGCGCGAGGACGGTAAGGTATATATACGCATCGGCAGATGCCGATATGAAAATGTTGTCCTGCCTCTTGTATATACGCTCGATTCTTCGACCGCAGCGCTTTTGCGCGAGTTTACCGAGTCGGGCGGAAGACTCTGCCTCTATGCAGAACCGCCGTATGCAATAGACGGCAGGATTGCGGACTGCTCGTGGCTGCGCTCGAATGTCACACTCGACGAGATACGTGAGACTGCTGCCGCACGTTTGACGGTCGGCTCGGGCTATGACTCGCGTCTGCGCATGGCAGTGCGCCTGACCGAACGGGGCAGGATCGTTTATATAATTAATCGCAGCGATGATGCCATAGACAATATTATGCTGGAGCTTGACGGCGCGGACGGCGCGGTCATGCTCGATATGAACGACCTTACCGAGCACGCCCTTGTGACAGCGCGCGGAGAGGGCGGGCTTCAGCTTCGCTTTGCGCTTGAAAAGGCGGGCTCTGTCGTCATTGTTGAGCGCAGCGGAGCTGCCGCTCAGAGCTGCGGTGATACGCTTCCCGTTAAGCGCTATGACGGTGCTACGGTCGGTCTGCCCGAGCGTTGGAGGCTTACCGAAAAGCCGAAAAATATGATGACCCTCGACTATGCGCGGCTGTCCTATGACGGTGTCAGCTATACCGAGCTGCTGCCCGTCCCGTGCATTAAGGAGCGGCTGTACCGCGAGCGGTATGAGGGCAGACTTTGGATGAAGTATGAGTTCAATGCGGAGTATCTGCCGCAGGATATTACCTGCGTTGTCGAGCCTATGCGCGGACTCGGCGTTTCGGTCGGCGGCAACGAGCTTTCTGCCGACGGCGACTGGTGGTATGATCGTACCTTCAAATGCTACCCCATCGGAAACAGCGCGCAGCCCGGCAGGACAGAGATCATTGTTTCTTTTGATTATTTTCAGAGTGAGCATGTATATTATGTGCTTTTCGGAGGCGTTTCCGAAACATTACGCAACTGCCTTGTGTTTGACACTGAGATAGAGAACATATATTTAACAGGCTCGTTCTGTGTTCGTTCTGACAGCGGATATAAGAAGGGTGAGCGAGAAACTCTGCTTGCTGACGGTGACTTTACCCTTACCGAACAGCGTGACACAGTACTGCTGTCTGATATAACCGGCGACGGATATCCTTTTTACGGCGGTACCGTAACGGCAGAATGCAGCTATACATGGCACGAGGGCGAGCCTACTGTGCTGCGCCTTGACGGCAGATATGCTCTTGCCTGTGTTTCGGTAAACGGCAGGAACGCCGGAACGCTGATGTTTAACGATACGCTCGAGCTTGCACCGTATCTGCATGACGGTGAGAATACCGTCGGCATCAGAATAACGAATGCCGTGCGCAATCTCATCGGACCGCATCACTGCATTGATCCGGAACCGCTTGTTGTAAGTCCCGGAACCTTTTCGTTTGAGGGTGAATGGAATGGAGACAGCTGCCCCGAGTATAGAGACAGATATGCGTTTGTTCGTTTCGGAGCGCGTACGGTATGAGCATAATGACGCTCTGCAATGCTCGTTTTTCATGTGTGCCGCCGGCATTTACCGCTGCGGCGAGGATTTCTCGACGGCGGGAGGCGAGGCTATAAATGTCTAAGGTAAGCTGGAAGGGAACTGTGCTTCTCGCGCCGGTCCCTGCCGCTATCGTAACGTGCAGGGATATAACGGAGGACGGAGGAGAACGCGTGAACGCACTCACCGTCGGGTGGTGCGGCGTTTTGTGCTCGCATCCTCCAAAGACTTATATCTCGCTGCGTCCGTCGCGATATTCGTATGATATGATCAAGCACAGTCGCGAGTTTGTTATCAATCTCACGACCGAGTCGCTCTCACGGGCTGCGGATTATCTCGGTGTTCGCAGCGGCAGAGACGAGGATAAGCTCGCAGCCGTCGGTCTGCATACCGAGCCTGCCTCCGAGCTGTCGGCACCGTTGCTCGCAGAGAGTCCGGTCTGCCTTGAATGCCGTGTGTGCGACATTATGCCGCTCGGCAGTCATGATATGTTTCTTGCCGATATCGCAGCGGTTGATGTGGATGAGTCGCTGCTCGACGAGCACGGTCGGCTAATGCTCGAGAGGGCGGGGCTGATTGCGTATGCTCACGGCGATTATTATCGACTCGGAGAGCGGATAGGTGATTTCGGCTTTTCTGTCAGACGAAGAAAATCGGATGGGTACGGCAAGCGTCCCTCCGGAGCAAAGCTACACACGGATATGTCTATTTCCGAGAAGGATACATTGGATGCTGCCCGCAGCATCCGCCGAAGAGGCTCGGAAGCCAAAGAGCCGGTCGATGCGGCTCGGGAGACTCCTGCACCTGCCGGACAGTATAAGCATAGCCCTGCACGCAAATCTTCCGGTACAGCCGGTGAAAAGCACCGAAAGAACTGCGTGAGTACCTCAAAACGCAAGTCAAAAGCTGCCGCCGGAGGCAGAGGACGGAGGAAATAAACAGCCCCGACTGCGAACTGTATCTTCGAAGTCAACAGAAACAAATGAATTATGCTTGCCTGCGGTCACGTACCGTACGGCAGGGATATACGGAAAGGATGCTTCCGCACGCGGGAGCTATGGTTTAAAAATGAAGAATTCTAAGCTTGTAAGGCGCTGTGCGCTTGTTATCGCCGTCCTTATCGGAGCTGTTTCGATGCTCTGCGGCTGCGGTAAAACCGCCGAGAGCGTCGGGAATTGCACCGCAGTAATTACCGTACGCGATTACGGTAAGATCACCGTAGCGCTTGATTCGGACGCTGCGCCGATCACCGTTGCAAATTTTGTTAAGCTTGCAGAGAGCGGCTTCTACAACGGTCTTACCTTTCACCGCATTATCGAGGACTTTATGATGCAGGGCGGCGAGTCTAAGACGGCTACCGCAGATACGATAAAGGGTGAATTTTCTGCAAACGGCGTGAAAAATCCGCTCTCGCATACACGCGGTGCTATTTCTATGGCACGCAATTCGATCTCTATGGACAGTGCCTCGAGCCAGTTTTTTATCGTTCATAAGGACAGTACCTTCCTTGACGGTCAGTATGCTGCATTCGGATATGTGACCGACGGAATGGATGTTGTCGATGCAATCTGTGAAAGTGCAAAGCCAACCGACAATAACGGTTCTATCGCCGCAGCCGATCAGCCGGTGATAGAGAGTATAGTTATTGAAAAATAATTTTGCGAGGTTTGTAACAAATTTTCTTTTCTTGTATTAATTTTTTGCCTGTTTACACTTGACAGATTATAGGATTTGTGATAAACTAACATCGTGTAAATGTGTCCTGTGGTGTGGAACATTACATAATATCCGGTTTGTCGGATAAAATGTTATTGAAAGGAGATACCTGAGATGTTTGTACGTCCTGAAGCAGAAGTAGTTCTTTTCGCTGACGAGCTTTTCACTCTTGCAAGTGGAATCGAGACCGATGAAGATGGTAACATCGTAGTTCCCGGCGAAGATTTTTAACCAATTAGTTCGGCGGCTTGCTCCGGTAAGCCGCCGAACCTTTTAAAAGACGATAAATTGCATCGGAGAGTATTATGGCATTTTACAGAATAGCCGATTTTCTCGTTGAGATAAATTCGGATGAGGTGCTGCTTATAAAGGAGCGCTTCAAGACAGATAACTGTTCCGCTGTTGCACCGGATATATCCGTTACTATTACAGACGACGATTTTAAGGTGTTCGGCTCAAATATGCTTCAGATGTATTCGAGAGAGTATATCGAGCGTATAGCGGCATGCAACCGTGTCGGACTTGAGCTGCCGAAGCACGGAGCGGTGCTGCTGCACGGCTCGGCGGTATATACCGGCGGGCGGGCGGTGGTTTTTATTGCCGACTCGGGTGTCGGAAAAACAACGCATACGCGGCTGTGGCAGGAGTACCTCGGAGACGAGCTGACTATATTAAACGGGGACAAGCCGATAGTTCGTATGCGCGGCGGAGAGCCGATAATATACAGCTCGCCGTGGACCGGCAAGGAGGGATACGAGAGCGACACAGTCGCGCGTCTGACAGATGTATGTGTACTCACCCGCAGCGAGCGCAACTATACCGTACCGATTGAACCGACCGTGTGTATTGACGAGTTTATGCGTCAGCTGCTGCATCCGACAGATCCGATAACCGCGCTTGCAACGCTGGACACTGCTGACAAGATACTGTCATCGGTGAACTGCTGGCGTATAGGCTGTAATATCTCGCTCGAGGCTGCCGAAACGGCATATAAGGCGATATTTGCAAAGAAACAGTGACTTTACGTGAATTTTTCCGCTGTGTTCTCGGCGGTGCAGATTTAGCATTAACGGTGCTTTTAGAAAATGCAATAGGAGAAAATTATGAAGCTGAAATATGAGTTTGTTGTAAAAAACGTCTGCGGCTCGATGGTCGCTGTTGCTGTCGGGGACGGGACTTCCGCCTTTAACGGTATGATAAAGCTGAATTCCACCGGTGCCGAGATAATGGAGATGCTTGCCGTGCCGACTGCCGAGGATCAGATCGTCGATGCTCTTACCGAAAAATATAAGGCTGACAGAGCCGAGGTGGCAGAAGCCGTCGCCGATTTTATAGGTACACTGCGCGAAAACGGTGTGATTGAGGACTGAAGAGATGAATATAGGAATTCTCGGCGCCGGAACATGGGGCATTGCGCTTGCAAGGATGCTTGAGCTGAACGGGCATGATGTTACCGTGTGGTCGGTGCTTCCGCGCGAGATCGAGCAGCTTGAGGCGACCCGCAGTCACCCTAATCTGCCAGAGATCGTCCTGCCGGCGGAGATCGGATATACAACAAGCATGGCTGAGGCATGCAGACACAAGGATATTATCCTGTTTGCGGTCCCGTCTGTATTTGTCCGCAGCACGGCGGAAAAAGCGGCACCGCTTATCGCGGAGGATCAGATAATCGTAGACGTTGCCAAGGGCATCGAGGAGGGAACTCTTTTTACAATGACCGAGGTCATTGCAGACGCTCTTGTTCGCGCGACCGGTCACTCTGCGCGGCTCGTAGCGCTCTCCGGTCCGACGCACGCCGAGGAGGTCGCAAAGGACATGCCGTCCTCAATAGTTTCGGCGAGCAAGGACGACGAGGCAGCGCTTGCAGTGCAGGATGCATTTATGAACACCTGTATGCGCATATATACGAATAACGACGTTAAGGGTGTAGAGCTTTGCGGCGCGCTGAAAAACATCGTCGCACTTGCTTCGGGAATCAGCGCAGGTCTCGGCTACGGAGATAACACCCGCGCTGAGCTCATCACACGGGGAATGGCGGAGATAATCCGGCTCGGAATGGCTATGGGGTGTAGGATAGACACCTTCTGCGGACTTGCCGGCTTCGGAGATATGATAGTTACGGCTATGAGCCGTCACAGCCGCAATAATAAGGCAGGCAGGCTTATCGGTCAGGCACACCGCCGGATGAGGCTGTACGCAGCATAGGCATGGTCGTAGAGGGCATCAACGCGCTTCCTGCCGCAATGGAGCTGTCTCGGCATTACGGTGTTGAGATGCCGATAGTTTCGGGAGTGAACGCGATAGTAAATGAAGGCGCGAGCCCGGCGGAGATGGTCTATTCGCTTATGACGCGCGACAAAAAATCTGAGAGTATTCCGCACGGCAGAGTATAATATCTTGACGCTGCAGCGCGGATGTGGTACAATATACAGACGATTCGGTATGAAAGGAGGGGGATACTATGCCTGAAAAAAAGCGCGGCGGAAAGCTGATCACCGATAACAGAAAGGCGCGTCATGACTATTTTGTCGAGGATACGTATGAGGCTGGTATTGCCCTTGTAGGTACCGAGGTCAAGAGCATTCGTGCCGGACATGTAAATCTCAAGGATTCATTCTGCTCGGTGCGCCGCGGCGAGCTGTTTGTGCACGGCATGCATATAAGTCCGTATGAAAAGGGAAATATATTTAATCATGACCCTCTGCGCGACCGAAAGCTGCTGCTTCACCGCCGTGAGATAAATAAGCTGCTCGGTCTTACCACGCAGCAGGGTTACACGCTTGTCCCGCTCGATCTGCATTTTTCCGGATCAAATGTTAAAATGACGGTCGGGCTGTGCCGAGGCAAAAAGCTGTATGATAAGCGTGACAGCGCAGCGCAGGCGCAGGCAAACCGTGAGGTCGAGCGATATATGAAAAGCCGCTCGCGCAGCTATGAAGACTGAAAACAGCCGCCTATCGGCGGCATAAATATGGGGGCGTAAAGGTTTCGACGGGGAATACGATCATACGTAAGCGGGTTGAGAATGGTGTCTGTCTCATAAAAATACACCGATTAAAATTAAACGCTAACAATAACGATTTAGCAGTAGCTGCCTAAGTGCGGCTCGTCCTCCCGATGAATACCGCGGCATCGGCTTGGGCGTCATTCAGCGGTGAACGCGAACTGAGAGTTAGTCTTTATAACAGTCGCGGATAAAAAGACCGCATAGATGCTGCTTTTGTCGGCTTTTTGGCATCATATGCGTTATCAAAAACCGTCTGCACCCGGAGAAAGCGTATAGGAATGTTTTTCGGACAGGGGTTCGACTCCCCTCGCCTCCACCAAACAGGTATTGGACGAACACCTATTTCTTCAGCGGCGGTTTCGCCGTGAAATGTTCGCTCTGATCCACAACAGAAAATCGCCGTCTTGGGAGTGATCCCGAGACGGCGATTTTTTGCTGTCCACACATTCGATTTCTGCTATTCCTACTGCTACAATGATTGCAGAAAGGAACAGGAGGTTATACGAATGGAAAGATTTGTCACGGATGAACACACTGGGCTGAAGTATGAGCTGGTTGGCGACTATTATCTGATTGCCGGAGAAGATGAGCCGGAAGAACGCGAGCCGGTCGGTATATGGGGACAGCGGCATCTCCGCTATCTCAAGAGGTACCACCGTGGACGATATGCCAATTTGCTGACCAGCGGTGAATTGAATGCCTATCTTGTGGATATTGACCGACAGGCAGAAGAACTTTTTCTTCGGCTGGTAAAGCAAATGGCAGATGCAGAGGGCATTACGGAAGCGCTGAAAGCCAACAACCAAATGGAATGGGTCGGGCGGATGAATAACATCCGCAGCAGAGCAAAGGAAGTCATAAATAATGAATTGATTTTTTCATAAAAGATTAATGGTGCTGTAAACATCAAAAGGGTTTACAGCACCGTTTTTGCGTATGCATTTTCTGTTTAACAGATTATTCAACCTTCATCATTCGGTAGCCTACGCCGATATGCGTTTGGATATATTGGGGAGAATCTGCGTCCTTCTCCAGCTTTTTGCGGAGCGTTGCCATAAAAACACGCAAGGAAGCAATATCGTTATCCCAACTGCTGCCCCAAATGTTCTGGGTAATAAAGGTATGGGTTAAAACCTTGCCGTTATTTCTTGAAAGCAGACACAAAAGCTTATATTCAATAGGTGTAAGGTGCAGTTCATCGTCGCCGAGATAGGCGCATCCTGCGGCATAATCTATACGAAGCTGACCGTTTGTGAAAACAGACGCTTCGGCGGCGGCCTCGTTCTGTATCATATTAAGCCGCCTTTGCGTTACCCTGAGCCTTGCCAATAATTCCTCCACAGAAAACGGTTTGGTCAGATAATCGTCGGCCCCCGCATCGAGTGCGTCAATTTTAACGGTATCTTCACTTCGTGCGCTTATGACTATAATCGGCATATTCGACCAAGTGCGGATTTTTTTGATTACTTCAACACCGTCAATATCGGGAAGTCCTAAATCTAAGAGGACGATATCAGGATTGTGCGATGACGCTTCAAAAATGGCGGTGGCGCCGTTTGGCGCAGTTAAGTATCTGTAATCGTGTGCTTTAAGGGTTGTCGTAATAAGATTTTTAACCGAATTATCATCTTCAACAACCAATATCAATGGTTTATTCATGAATTTCTACCTCCCCGGCAGATAATGTAATGGTAAACACCGTGCCGTGCGGTGTATTATCCGAAACGGTTATTTTGCCGCCGTGCGCATTTACAATGGAACGGCACAGAGATAATCCCAAGCCTAAGCTGCGGCGGCTGTCGGCTATTTTATTCGCTCCGCTGTAAAACATATCGAACACCCGCTCTTTCATTTCATCCGGTATCCCGTCGCCGTCATCGGCAATGGATATAACGGCTTTATCTCCTTGCTTCCAGGTTTTAATCAGAATATTGGAGCCTGTCGGCGTGTATTTAATGGCGTTGTCCACAATATTTATAACAACCTGCACCATCAGCTTTGCGTCCATTTTGGCAAGAAGATAGTCTTCTTTATGCTGGACGGTAATATGATGTTCTACGCTTTTTCTGTTCACATGATGAAGTGCTTCTGTAATGACATCGTCCACTAAATCCTCTGTAATATGAAGATTCAACCGTCCCTCTTCAATTCTTGTTACCGAAAGTAGATTTTCCACAAGATTGATAAGCCACATAGAGTCATCGTAAATATCTGTATAAAGCTGATTCTTTGTCGCTTCGTCAAAGGAATTACCGTTTGATATAAGATTGCTTGCGTTTCCCGAAATGGAAGTAAGCGGTGTTCGCAGATCGTGCGAAATAGCCCGCAGAAGATTTGCACGGAGCTGTTCATTCTTTGCAAGAATTGCCGCTTCTTCTTTTTCTCTTGCATTCTTTTCGTTTTCCAGCGACAAAGCACACTCACCGAGTATAGACAAAAGAATACTCTTTTCAAACGCATCAAGCGGCTCATTGCCTATATAAATACCTACAACGCCGTAAACTCGGCTGTTTACCCTTACGGCAAGGTATAGGCACTTTGCGTTTGAAAGTGTTTCGGTAGTAGCACCTGCGTGTTTGTTATTTTTTAGCACCCATTCCGCAACCGCCTCTTCTTTTGTACCCGTTATTTCTTTGTCTGTTTTATCTCCCGAAACTGTAAAAATATGAGGTTCTCCGAGCGTTTCGCCCTCAGTCAGTTAAAACACTATATCCTTTCCGAGCAGTTTTATAAGCTGATTTGCCGTTGCGGAAACGATTTCTTTTTTGTCTTTTGCCTGTTGCAAAAGCTGATTTGTATCAAACAGCACCTTTGTTCTGTAAGCCGCCTTTGCAGACTGTTTCGCATGCTCTTTCAACTTCACGGCAAGCGAGCTTGTGAGCAGTGCCGCCAAAAACATAATTAAAAAGGTGACAGGATATCCTTGATCGTAAGCCTGAAGTGTGAACTGCGGATCGGTAAAGAAAAAGTTGAAAACCAAAACGCTGACAATAGAAGAAATCAGGCTGTAAACCCGATGTCTTGTAACGACCGAGGTCACAAGAACGCCGAGAACATATACCGTGATGATATTTGCCTCTGCAAACCCCAATTGCCTGAACAGCATTCCTATACAGCTTGCCAAAATTAAAATGGCAACGCTTTTTAAAAGATCGGAAACCGAAAACACGATTCCGTTTTTCTTCCTTGCTTTTTTGGCGCGGTATGCGGTGTTTTTACCGCCGGTATCGGGTATGATATGCACATCTAAATTCGGCGCTCTTGCAATCAGTTTTTCTGTAAGAGTAGGTTTAGAAAATATGCTTTTTCGGGTTGCGGAGCTTCTTCCTATCACAATTTTTGAGACACCCGAAAGCCTTGCAAATTCGGCAATTTGATAGGAAACATCTTCACCGTACACGGTTTCAATTTTAGCGCCTAATTGTTCTGCAAGACGCATATTGCTTCGCAGGCGTTTTACATCTTCTTCAGGCATAACCTGATAATCAGGAGTTTCCACAAACAGCGCGGTAAAAGCGCCCTTAAAGGCATTCGCCATCCGGGCGGCAGTGCGAATTATTTTTGCATTCGACGGTGACGACGAAAGGCATACAAGAATATGCTCATCCGTATGATAATCACTGTGGCTTTTTATTCTTACGGCTTCGGTAAGAAGATTTACCCTGTCTGCACAGCGTCGCAAAGCAATTTCACGAAGCGCCGTTAGATTTTCCACGGTAAAGAAATTCTCTGTAGCACGCTCAGCCTGAGTCGGGCTATAAACTTTGCCCGCTTGCAGCCGTTCAATCAATTCCTGCGGCTCAATATCCACAAGCTTAACCTGACTTGCGTTATCAAATACCGAATCGGGGATTCGCTCATGTACCATAATGCCCGTTATAGATGCAACGGTGTCATTTAGACTTTCAATATGCTGAACATTTACCGTGGTATAAACGTCTATTCCCGCATTAAGTAACTCTTCAATATCCTGATAACGCTTTGTATGTCGGCACACGGGGGCATTGGTATGGGCAAGCTCATCCACAAGAATCAACTGTGGATGTCTGGCAAGTGCAGCGTCCAGATTAAATTCCGAAAGAGTAATTCCGTTATATTCCGAAACAAGATTCGGAATACATTCCAATCCGTTTACAAGCGCGGAGGTCTGCGGACGGACGTGGGGCTCAATGTAACCCGCAACGACATCAATACCTCGCCTTTTTGCCGAATGTGCGGCTTTCAGCATTGCATAGGTTTTACCTACACCTGCGGCATATCCAAAAAATATCTTCAAATGCCCGCGATTAAGAGTTTGCTCTTCCTTTTCAATTTGCTTTAAAATCTGTTCCGGGCTTTGCCTTGTTTCGTCCATAAAAACACCTCCTGATTAAAAGAATTTTTTCTTTTTGAAGTAGATGATTTCTCCTATTGCGATAACAAGAGAAACAATAATCACCGACAGATAACCGTACCGCCATTTAAGCTCAGGCATATAGGCAAAGTTCATACCGTACCATCCCGTGAGTAAAGTAAGCGGCAGGAAAAAGGTGGTGACGATTGTGAGAATGCCCATAATCTTATTTTGCCGTGCATCCTGCTTTGACTGATAAAGCTCACGAAGCTGAAGCATATTTTCACGAAGCAACTGAACATGATTTTGTAATCTCTCGGCACGGTGGGTAAATTTTTCCCAGTCCCCGGTATCGTCTGCAAATAAAGAACACGCGCGGGATTGAAACAACTCTCCGATATCTGTCAGTTGTTCATAGTAAGCATTTAATTCGGACAGCTTTTGCTTACTGTGCATTTACCAACAAAGCAATCGGTGGAACAGTCTACGGAAAATTTCCGATGCGAGTTGAATGTTCATTAAAAGCTAAAGTAATATATATTGGGCTAAATACTTCAGATGAAGTAAGAAAAGAATTAAAAGAATATGCAAAGACAAATGGGTTAGATATATACGAAATGGGTATTGAACAAGGCAAATATTCATTTATTCCGAAAAAAATTTTCTGCTGTAATAGGTTCTGAGCTAAATATTAATCCCAATATAATTTTCTCAATTGGTTTGCCTTCAAAAAAGCCTTTTCCTATGACGAAGCTGAGGAACTTGCCTCTGAAATGACGCTTGAGGTGTACCGTTCGCTTCTTGCGAGGGACGATGTATACAACTGCGATGGGTATATTTGGCGCATATGTGAGCACACATATGCGAAATATGTTTCCTCGGTCAAGCGAAAGTCGGGAATAGCTTTTGACGGCACGGACGATCTGATCTATTATGAGGATTTTTCGATTGACGGCGATGCGGTAGATGAGGAACGGCAGCGATTGAGAAGGGAGATTGCGTTTCTCTCCGCGCAGAGACGGGATATCATATTCTGCTTTTCTACAAGAGTGAGCCTATAAGATCCATTGCATCACGGCTTCATATCTCTGAGGGGACCGTGAAATGGCATCTTAATAAGGCAAGAAACGAACTGAAAGAAGGCTTGAAAATGGAAAGAAGGATTGGTTCTCTCGGCTTGAATCCGGTAATGACGAATAGCTTCGGACACAGCGGCAGTGTGGGCGCTACCGGAGGTCCGGAATATTATCTCGGCGATAAGCTGAATCTGAATATAGTTTACAGCGAATATTTTGAGCCGAGAAATATTACCGAGATATCGCAGGAGCTCGGCGTGACACCCGTATTTAACGAGGATAGGATCACTTTTTTGGAGGAAAACGGCTACCTTGTTAAGACAAAGGGAGACCGCTATATCACTTATGTAAATTTTACTCCGCAAACGTATTCGAGGGAGCATTTGGATCTCGCGCTTAAAAAGAAGCTCGATGCGGCTTCGACGATCGTTCGGGAATATGTTCCTCTCGTTCGGGCTTCGGTCGCGGATGTACGTGACATCTACATTCCCGGAGGAAACAGAGAGCTGTTTGAGGCTGCGGCGGTACTCTATGCCGTGGTCAACAAATGCCGGACGGGTAAGGGAATATCTGCAAAGGAGCTCGATAAGTACTATATATCAGATCTCTCGGGCGGAAGATATATAGCCTATGCATATCTGAATTCCGAATGCATTGACCCCGAATATAAGATGACCGTCGTCGATAACTACGGTGCCTGCGGAAACATGTGGCGCGAATCCGAAAAATATCCCGCGGTCAGGTCTTGGTCGATAGACAGCAGACTCGATTCGAGAAGCGGCACATGGCAGAATAATCTCACGACCGATTATGAATCACTGTATGAGTATATGACCGGCAGACTCGGCGATACCGTAGTCAATGCCGAAAAGCTGAATCGTCTGAAAGAGCGCGGCTTTATTGACGGCGAGGGCAGGGTAAATATTATGGTTTATCGCGGAACCGAGAATGAGCTGTTCCGGTCGATTCCCGAGCTCGGTGATGATCTTAAGGAGGCGTTTGCCGCAGACGGACTGGAGCTTGCAATGCAGAATGCAAAGCAGTATCCGCCGCACATGTCGGACCTCATTATATCTTCTGTCGGTGAGCTTGTAGATAATACGGTTGCCGTAATGGTGCTCGATATTCTGTATTCCGACGGTACATTTAAACCGCTGACCGAAGCGGAGCGCACAGCTGCAAATCTTATCATGTTCAGTGATACGCTCCCTGAATAAGGAATAATGCTTTAGATAGTGCCTGATTTGGCTGTGAGCTATAATTGCCGCGCACACGCATAGCGGATTTCCGGATGGTTGTCTGTTTCTGACTTCCGGTCCTCAACGGGCTAAAGTTATAATTTTAACCGGGCTGTTAAAAACTTGTTTTTAACAGCCCGGTTAATTTGTAAAGAGCTTTATATTTGCTTTTCGGTCCGCTTTTTTTACACCCTCATTATTTCTTTAGTTGATAGGTAAAAATATTAGGATGCGCGGTTTTGCCCGGCATGGTGCACATACGCAGTCAAGGCGCGAAAACTTGCGCAGAAAAGTGAATTACAGCTCTAATACATAATAGTAGAAATCCTCCGGTTGCTCAAAGCCGCTCGGCTTGACATTATAAAAGGTATTTACAAGACGAAAACCGAGCTTTTCCGCGAGGTGCTGACTGCGCTTATCCTCTACCCAACACAGCCATGACAGTTTTTTAGTAATATCACCGATATTCTGAATGGCGCATGTCAGTGCCTCGGACATCAGACCTTTGTTTCGGTATTGCTCGAGAATACTGACACCGACGTTTCTTGCATCGGGATCGTTTGCCGCATCCTCGTTAATACCGATAGTGCCTATGACCTCGCCGCTCTCCTTTAAGACGACGGCGTAGTTATTACGAGCCGAGATAAGGAAACGTATCGTGCCCTCGTCGTACACGTCGCATCCGATATCGTCAAGAGTCCAATCGCGAAGTATGAGTCTGTCTGTTTCGAGTGTTTTCATATAACCAAGTGCTCCCATCTGTATACTTATATGAGTACTAAAAAATTACTTTATTTCGCATAAATTGTTCCGACTAAGCGGTTGATAAGACTCAGCGGCAGTAGCTTCTTTAAAAGTACGGCAGCTTTATACTGTGTGCCTATAATTAAAATCGGCTTACTCGAGCGCTTTGAAGCGATTTTGGCAATATATTTTCCGGCAGCTTCGGGCGACATACCGTTTTGCTCGTCCTTTTCCATTCTTTCTACCGAGCGCGAAATTCTTCCGTTATAAATATCGTCACCCTGAGTGTTTTTATTTCTTGCCGCAGTAAAACCGGTGTGAATATCTCCGGGTTCAATGCAAACCGCGGTTATATTAAATTCGCGCACTTCATTGATAAGCGCAAGCGTGTAAGAGCATAGCGCCGCTTTCGCAGCGGAATAAAAGCTCTGAAATGGAATGGCGATATCGCCTGCAACCGAACCGATATTTACAATGCGACCAAAGCCCTGCTTTCGCATTATCGGCAGCACGGCTCTGCACATTCTGACCGCACCGAAAAAATTAACATTGAACTGACGTTCGGCGTCCTCGGTACTTGTAAATTCAATAGCTCCCGAAATGCCGAAGCCTGCGTTGTTGATTAATACATCAATACGCCCGCTCTCTGCCATAACGGTATCAACGGCTTTAGCTATCTTTTGCTCGTCGGTTACATCGGCACACAGGCTTACTACATTTTCAACGTCGCCGCCGCGGCGGGAAATACCGTATACCTTGTATCCGCGCTTTAACATATTTTCGGCGGTAGCTCTGCCTATTCCGGAGCTTGCGCCGGTTATTATGCATACTTTCATAATATTAAATCACCATTCAGTATAATAGCATAACTATTAAAAAAAATCAATACTGCCGATATACCAATATATATGTTGCAAAAAGAATACTAAGCAACAAAGCCGGAAATACATTGAGACATCACTATATTTTATATATAACGTGATTATCGGATGCTTGCGGCTTTGCTTTTTAATCCCGGTACAATGAAAATTGCGCTTTCGGTGCATTAGTTTTAAGCTCGGAATGAAGAAATAAAAACGACAGGTTTCTCTCGATACCTGCCGTTTTTGGTGCGGGTAAAAGGACTTGAACCTTCACGAAGTTGCCCTCACTAGAACCTGAATCTAGCGCGTCTGCCAATTCCGCCATACCCGCGAATATTGCTGTGTCAAACACAACAATATTATTATACACTAAATCGCGCGAAAGTCAATACCTTTTGCGCGAAAAGTTCGCATCGAAATCATTTTTTTGTTTTGTTACGCTTGAATATGTATTTTTGAATTAAATGGACCACATAGGACGCAACGAAGGTCCAGAGCAGTACTGCTGCGAAGAAGAGGTCGTCCGACTTAATATAGAATGTTATACCGAAAAGACGGAGATTGCTGCGCCAAGCGAAAATAAAGATGGCATGGAAAAGATACAGCTCGAGCGAAAGGTCTCCGCATAGCGAGAGGAAAGGGCCGCCGAGACGCAGCTTCATGGACAGAATAAGCACAGACGCAGAGAAAGCGAGTGCGCAGAGTATCTGCGCTGCAAGGACATACAGTCGTGTACTGTCGTCCGGACGTATCACCGTTACGGCAAAAAGCGCAGCGGTCAACAGCGGTACAAGCGGCAGTAGCAGCTTTCTATTCCTGCGGATAAACGTATCTATCCTTTCGCGATAAGCGCAGTACCACATTCCGAGCGCAAAGCAGGGTATCGAGTTGTACCACCAAAATCCGAATACCATATTGCCGCAGAAGCGATACAGGCAGAGCAGCACGCCCATATAGACGACGGTAGCAATCGTCATTGCAATCATGCCGCTGTGCTTTCCGAAGAGACGGAAGCAGATTGAGTATGCGATATACAGCCAAAGAATAACGCTTGCGAACCACAGCTCCTCGTTCAGTCCGAAAAGCGAGAGGATGATGTGCTTCAGTGTCAGCCCTCCGCAGATGTATTTGACCACCCAATAGAATAGGTCGATCACCGTGTATGTAAAGAATACAGGGAGAAATCTGCGGCGAAGAAATCCGTTCATATACCCGGGCTTGTTGACAACACCGTAGGTCAGACCGTAGCCGGAGATGAAGAAGAACGCGCCGACAAGGAGATAGCCGATGTTCTTAAAGGCAAGAAGCGACGGAAATCCCTCCCCGATATATGAGCCGAGATGGTGAAAAATAATGCCTATTGCAAATAAGCCTTTTAGCGCACGTGTCTGCGAAACGGGGAACTGCTCTTCAAAGACCTCGCCTCTCGGTGACCGCTCTGCGCTCATTAAAAATATGAGCAGAAACAGTATAATTGACAAGATGTATACCTCCGAATAAGTGACCGAACTGTTACTATATTCTTACACATTTTATCGTCTTTGTCAAGGCTTTATGAGCGTACAGCGCGGAAAAAAGCACAGCGGTCGTGAAGAACTATTATTTTTTGCGCACGGAGCAAAAACTCCGCTTGTGCTCTTTGAGGACTGCTTTATAAACAAATTTCGGATGGTTCATTGTAAAATGAAATAGGACATATAGAAAGAGCCATAGCAGACGTGGTA
>ENA-UONT01000923-UONT01000923.1-human-gut-metagenome-genome-assembly--contig:-CS20-NODE-923-length-29202-cov-6.368134_pt1 | contig 29202 bp, 26 predicted proteins | sample MGYA00242459_ERZ724006 | MGnify/ENA metagenome assembly ERZ724006 | reverse complement strand
GGTGAGCTATTACGCGACCTCTAAGATGATGTTCACCGCCGCCCCGGGCAGCTTTTACCCGGCCCCCAAGGTGACCAGCGCCGTGGTGCGGATGGAGATCCGCCCCACCCCCGCCGTGCAGGTGGAGGACGAGGAAGGCTACTTTGCCCTTGTCCGCGCGGCCTTTGGCCAGCGGCGCAAGACTGCCGCCAATGCCATTGCCAGCGGCCTGGGGATGCCCAAGGATGCCGTGACCGCTGCCATTGAAGCCGCCGGTTTCGATGCCCGCATCCGTCCCGAGGCCCTGACGCTGGAGGATTTTGCAAAGATCCAGAACGCTCTGGCCCGGTGACTTGTTTTAATAATTCGGTTTTCCAAAAGCAGGAGCTCTTCGCAAAGCGTGGAGCGCCTGCTCTTTTAGAATGTAAAGCAGAAAATACGGTGTCTTTTTGACGAGAACAATTCCGGTTGTTTTGTCCGCAGCATTGTCTGTTAAATTTCCTGCACGCTTTACCATGTAAAAGCAAATATATTTCATCGTTTTTGCGCGGCAGACTTTGCTTTTTGAAGAAAAAGCTGTGTGTGTTCCATTGACATCTTTTTATTTCAATGGTACAATATATGACGTGTTAAGGTTTTGCGGGAGGAGCACAGGTGCAGACAGAGGGGTCTGTTTCTGCGCTCTTTTGTATTCCCTGGCAATACAGGATTCAAAAAACCTCCGCAGAATAGTGGGAAAACAGCAGGACATCCCGCCCTGCACCATGCACTGAAGCACGGAATTATTATAGGGAGGAAAACACAATGAACAACAACTACGAGTCTCATGCAATCAGCCGCCGCAGCTTTCTGAAGGCTTCCGGTGTCGTTGGTGCCGCCGGCATTCTGGCCGCCTGCGGCGGCAACTCTGGCAGCAGCTCCACCGCCGCTTCCTCTGGTGCTACCAGCGCTCCCAACACCACCGGCGCTACCCCGCTGAAGGAGTTCATCTCCTGGGAGAGCACCAACCGTGAGCTGGAGAGCTGGAACATGCTGTACAGCCAGATGGCTTCCGACATGAATGTCACCACCAACCTGTGGGAAGGTCTGCTGAGCTTTGACTGCTACGGCAAGGCTGTGCCTTCCGTGGCCAAGGAGTGGAGCCACAATGAGGACTCTTCCGTTTGGACCTTCAACCTCCGCGACGATGTGGACTGGGTGGATGTGAACGGCGAGGTCAAGGCTCACCTGACTTCCAAGGACTTCCTCGTGGGTCTGGAGTGGGTGCTGAACGCAGCCAAGAACCAGGCCAACAACACCTCCATGCCCAACGAGACCCTGACCGGTGCTGCTGATTACTATCAGAAGACCAGCGATATGGGCGATGCTGCTGCCGACCTGACCTACCAGGATATGCTGGATGCAGGCGTGGGCGTTGAGGCTCCGGATGACTACACCCTGGTCTTCACCTGCAAGGATCCCTGCCCCTACTTCGATACCGTTGCTGCCTACACCAGCTTCTACCCCGCCTCTGAGGATCTGATCAACGAGCTGGGCGTTGAGGGCTTCCGTGCCTGCGATTACACCAACATGTGGTACAATGGTCCCTATGTGGTGGAGGAGTTCATCAGCCAGAACACCAAGAGCTACATCCCCAACCCCAACTACTATGCAGCTGACGAGGTGTCCCGCTTCGACCGCTTCACCGTTACCATGATCAGCGACGGCACCGTCACCTTCCAGCTGTATCAGAACCGTGAGCTGGACGAGATGGATGTGGGCGAGAGCACCCTGACCACCATCCAGGCTGATCCCAACAGCGAGTACAATGCTCAGCTGTGTGAGAAGCGTCCCAAGAAGTTCAGCTACCAGATGCACTTCAACTATCAGAAGAACAACGAGGACGGCACCCCCGACGACAACTGGAACAAGGCCATCGCCAACACCGCCTTCCGTCAGTGCTTCTACAAGGGCCTGAATCTGACCAACTGGTATGCACGTACCAACAAGATCAACCCCCTGAAGTGCGAGAACGACTGCTACACCATGCCCGGTGTCTGCTACAACACCCAGGGCCAGGAGTACTCCACCCTGGTTGCCAAGGAGATGGGTTTCGACGGCGAGGCTTACGACGGCAAGACCATGATCCGCCTGCGTTCCAACAACGGCGACATCGCTGACCTGAAGAAGCAGGCCATGGACGAGCTGAGCGCCATCGGTGTCACCTTCCCCGTCCACGCTGCTTACTACATCATCGCCGGTTCCACCTCCGCTCTGGACAATACAACCGTGCTGAAGCAGTGCTTCACCGACAGCTTCGGCGATGACTTCATTGTGCTGGACATCAAGACCTACGTTTCTTCCATCACCCAGGAAGTCCGTAATCCTCAGCTGCAGAGCTTCGTCATCAACGGCTGGGGCGCTGACTACGGCGATCCCGTCAACTTCGTTGGTCAGGAGATCCTGCACGACGACAACGCCTACTACAGCTGGTACTACTCCAACATCGCCAAGATCGTGGAGGCCGGCCCCGCTGACTGGCAGAAGGATCTGGTGGCCTGCTACGAGGAGTTCACCGATCTGGTCAACACCGCAAAGGCCATCGTTGATGATACCGATGCCCGCTACGCTGCCTTCGCAAAGGCTGAGGCCAGCATGCTGAACAACGTTCTGGCCTGCCCCTGCTACTTCGATGTTTCCTGGACTCTGACCCACGCCAACGAGTACAGCAAGATCAACGCTATGTATGGTCCCTGCAACTACAAGGCTGTCAACTGGGAGACCAGCGAAGAGGCTTACACCACCGAGCAGTACGAGGAGTTCGCCGCTGCATTCGACGCAGCTACCAAGGCTTAAGTTCCCCGTTTCCCCGCCCGAAAGGGTAGAAATAAAAGTTAAGGGTTCGATAACATGTTAAAATACACGGTTAAGCGGCTGCTCCAGTCGCTTGTCACAATCTTTCTGATCGCAACAGCAGTTTTCCTGATGATGCGCTGCCTGCCGACGGACTACTACTTCACTGAGGAACAGCTCATGAAGTTTACCGATCAGCAGAAGACCGCCGCTCTGGAAGCAGCTGGCCTGACTGATCCCATCCCCACCCAGCTGGTCAAGTTCTATAACAACCTGCTGCATCTGGATTTCGGCACTTCCCGCCGCATCCAGAACGGTGCCACGGTGGTCAAGGTCATTGGTAAAAAGTTTGGTGTCTCCATGCGTCTGGGCCTCACGGCGTCCGCCATCTCTCTGGTGGTCGGTGTGCTGATGGGCATCCTGCAGGCGGCATTCAAGGACAAGGTATTCGACTGGATCGGCACGGCCTACACCGTGTTCGTCAACGCGGTCCCGTCGCTGGTGTCGTATTCTCTGGTGCTGGTCTTTGGTTCCAAGTACCTGGGATTCCCCACGCTGTATTCCACCCGCAATGTGAGTGCTTCCAGCGTGCTGCCCATCACCTGCCTTTCGCTGGCATCCATTGCAGGCTATGCCCTGTGGACCCGCCGCTACATGGTGGATGAGCTGACCCGCGACTATATCAAGCTGGCCCGTGTCAAGGGCCTGAGCTCCCGCGAGATCATGTTTAAGCATGTTCTGCGCAACGCCATGGTTCCCATGGTGCAGTATATCCCCCAGTCCATCCTGCTGACGGTGGGCGGCTCCCTGCTGATGGAACGGTTCTTCTCCGTTCCCGGCATGGGCCCCCTGCTGACGGATGCCATCCAGCGCTATGACCTGAACGTTGTGCAGACCCTGGTCATCCTCTACGCTGTGCTGGGCATCGTGGGCGTGTTCCTGGGCGATGTGCTGATGATGGTGGTTGACCCCCGTATTACTCTGACCGGAAAGGAGGAAGCACGCTGATGGCTAAGGCATCTGATTTTGAAGGCAAGAAGCAGGACGAGCTGTTCTACTTTGTGGATTATTCCCCGGAAGAAGCGGAACGCATCGGCTACTCCAACTATTCCTATTGGGGTTCTGTCATCCAGAACTTCCTCAAGCAGAAGGTCGCTGTCTTCTGCCTGATCCTGTTCCTGGCGCTGACGGTGTTCTCCTTCATTGCGCTGGGCATCGGCAAGTATCACTACACCAGCCTGATCTCTGATTCCAGCAAGGCTTTCATCAGGCCCAACAGTGAGTACTGGTTCGGTACCGACAACCTGGGCCGTGACTACTGGTGCCAGGTGTGGTATGCCACCCAGGTTTCCATCCGTCTGGCTCTGGTGGTTGCCGTGGGCGAGAGCATCGTGGGCGTGATCTTCGGCCTGATCTGGGGCTATGTGCGCAGTCTGGACCGCTTCTTCACGGAGCTGTACAACCTGATCGACAACGTGCCCTATATCATCTATATGACCCTGATCGCCCTGATGGTGGGCCAGAGCTTCTGGATCATGGCCATCTCCATGATCGCCATCAACTGGCTTTCTATGGCACGCCGTGTCCGCAACATGGTGTTCATGTTCCGTGACCGCGAGTATAACCTCGCGTCCCGCTGCCTGGGCACTCCGCTGTGGCGCGTGCTGACCAAGAACATCCTGCCGTATCTGGTCTCCGTTATCATCCTGCGTATGGCACTGTCCATCCCGGGCACCATCAATCTGGAATCCACGCTGTCCTACCTGGGCCTGGGCCTGGGCATCGACACGCCTTCTCTGGGCCTGATCCTGAGCAAGGTGCGCGGCTTCTTCCTGGATTATCCGTACCTGCTGGTTTTCCCTGCATCCATCGTGTCCATCATTTCCATTTCTTTCTATATCATGGGCAACGCTTTGTCGGATGCGGCTGATCCGCGCAACCACGTTTGATAGATTGGAGAGAGAGACGTAAATGGATAGACAACCGATTATCTCTGCCAAAGACGTGGAGATCACTTTCAGCCTGCGCGGTCGCAAGCTGAACGCCATCCGCAAGTGCTCGCTGGACCTGTACGAAGGCGAGACCCTTGCCATCGTGGGCGAGTCCGGCTCGGGCAAGTCCGTATTCACCAAGAACTTTGTGGGTATGCTGGATGCCAACGGTAAGATCACCGGCGGCTCCATCATGTTTGAAGGCCGCGATATGACCAAGTTCACCGAGAAGGATTGGCTGGGTGTCCGCGGCAAGAAGATCGCCATGGTCATGCAGGACCCTATGACCAGCCTGAACCCGCTGAAGAAGATCGGCAAGCAGATCCAGGAGAGCATTGAGCATCACCAGGGTCTGAAGGGTGAGGAAGCCAAAAAGGCTGCCATCGAGATGCTGGGCAAGGTGGGTATCCCCGACCCCGAGCGTCGGTACGAGCAGTACCCCCACGAGTTCTCCGGCGGTATGCGTCAGCGTGTCGTCATTGCCATTGCAGCGGCCTGCCGCCCGCAGATCCTGATCTGCGACGAGCCCACCACTGCACTGGACGTGACCATTCAGGCACAGATCCTGCAGCTGATCCGCGACCTGCAGAAGGAACTGGGCATGTCCGTTATCTACATCACCCATGACCTGGGCGTTGTGGCAAACGTGGCAGACCGTGTGGCCGTGATGTATGCCGGCCAGATCGTGGAATACGGCACTGTGGAGGAGATCTTCTACGACGCATGGCACCCCTACACCTGGGCTCTGCTGCAGGCTCTGCCGCAGCTGGGCACCAAGGGTGAGGCCCTGCCCAGCGTGGATGGTACTCCCCCGAACCTGTTCAACGAGATCAAGGGTGACGCATTTGCGCCCCGCAACAAGCATGCGCTGGCAATCGACTTTGTGCAAGAGCCTCCGTTCTTCCAGGTGTCCGAGACCCACGCCGCAAAGACCTGGTATCTGGACCCGCGCGCTCCCAAGATTGAGCGGCCGCACTCCATCCAGAACCTGCGTGAGAAAATGGGAAAGATGGGAGGCGCCAACTTAAATGGCTGAACGCGAAAAGCTGATTGAGCTGAAAGACCTTCAGATCACCTTTGGCTCCGGTAAGAAGAAATTTGTTGCTGTCGATCATGTCAACTTTGACATCTATAAGGGCGAGACCTTCTCGCTGGTCGGCGAGTCCGGCTCCGGCAAGACCACCATTGGCCGTGCCATCTGCCGCATCAACCCGACCTCCGGCGGCGACATCTTCTTCAAGGGCCAGAAGATCAACGGCAAGATCTCCAAGGAACTGGACAAGGAGGTCATCCGCAAGATCCAGATGATCTTCCAGGACCCCATGGCTTCGCTGAACGAGCGCGCCAAGGTGGAGTATATCATTGCTGAGGGCCTGCTGAACCATCATCTCTACAAGGATCAGGAAGACCTGCATGAAAAGGTGATGAACGCCCTGCATGAGGTCGGCCTGCTGCCGGAGTTTGCCTCCCGCTTCCCCCATGAGTTCTCGGGCGGCCAGCGCCAGCGCATCGGCATTGCCCGTGCACTGGTCATGGAGCCGGAGTTCATCGTGGCTGATGAGCCCATCTCTGCACTGGATGTCTCCATCCGTGCACAGGTGCTGAACCTGCTGAACGAGATGAAGAAGAGCCGCGGCCTGACCTACCTGTTCATTGCACATGACCTGTCGGTGGTCCGGTTCATCTCGGATCGTATCGCCGTTATCAGCAAGGGCCGCATCGTGGAGCTGGCTGAGGCGGAGGAGCTGTTTCTCCATCCGCTGCATCCCTACACCAAAGCCCTGCTGAGCGCGGTCCCCATCCCTGACCCCAGCCTCGAAAAGCACAAGAAGCTGCTGGTCTATGACCCCTCGATTCACGATTACAGCGTGGACAAGCCGGTCTGGGAAGAAATCGCAAACGGCCACTTTGTGTATGGCAACCAGCGTGAGCTGGAAGGCTACCGCAAGGAGTATGAAAGCCAGCTGTAAGCTGAACCGCTTTCCTGTATTTTAACACAATGACCCCGCCGCGCTGGGAGTTTTCCCGCGCGGCGGGGTTTTGTGCTGTCAGGGAGCAAAAAAAGAACCGGACGCTTCAAAAACGTCCGGTTCTGCTTTTTGCGATTGGCTACTGGTTCACGCGATCAGGCCTGAGTGGCTGCGTCGAATGCGGCAGCAAACGCATCGTACTGTTCGGTGGTGTAAGCCTCCTCGCTGGTCTCCCAGTTGACAGCCTTGTAGTTGCAGGGACCATACATAGCGTTGATCTTGCTGTACTCGTTGACGTGAGTCAGGCACCAGGTGATATCGTAGACGGTGGGGAAGATCAGGTTCTCGTCCAGGAAGTAAGCCTCGGCCTTGGCAAATGCGGCGTAGCGCGCATCAGTGTCGTCAACGATGGCACGGCCCTCGTTCACCAGATCGGTGAACTTCTCGTAGGCGGCAACCAGATCCTTCTGGTAGCTGGCGGGGCCATTGTTCACAATGCCTGCGATGTTGGTCATGTTGCAGCTGTAGTAAGCATTGTCGTCGTGAACGATGATCTGGGTCAGGAAGTTGATGGGATCGCCGAAGTCAGCACCCCAGCCCATGTGGGTGAAGCTCTGCAGCTTGGGTGCCACAACTTCCTTCATGGTGGAGGACACGAAGGTGTTGATATCCAGCACGATGAAGTCATCGCCGAAGCTGTCGGTGAAGCACTGCTTCAGCACGGTTGCGCTGTCCAGAGCGGAGGTGGAGCCAGCCAGAATATAGTAGGAGCAGTGAACAGGGAAGGTGACACCAATGGCACTCAGCTCTTCCATGGCCTGCTTCTTCAGCTCGGTGATGTCGCCGTTGTTGGCGCGCAGGCGCTTCATGGTCTTGCCATCGTAAGCCTCGCCGTCCAGACCCATCTCCTTGGCCACCAGGTTGGTATAGTCGGTGCCGTCAGAGGTGTAGCACAGGCCCTTCATGGTGAAGAAGTCGTTCTCGCACTTCAGGGGATTGATGGGGTTGTAACGGGCGAAGAACTTGTTCAGCACCATGCCCTTGGAGAAGCACTGACGGAAGGCCTTGTTGGCAATGGCCTTGTTCCAGTTCTCATCGGGGGTGCCATCGGTGTTCTTCTTGTCGTAGTTGAAGATGAAGCAGTAGCTGAACTTCTTGGCACGCTTCTCGCACAGCTGCTGATTGTACTCGTTGGAAGGATCGGACTGAATGGTGGTGATGTTGCTCTCGCCCAGGTCCACCTCGTCCAGCTCGCGGCTCTGATACAGCTGCAGGCTGATGGAACCGTCGCTGATCATGGTGACGGTGAAGCGCTCAAAGCGGCTGACGTTGGCAGCATCGTAGTAGTTGGGGTTGGGGATGTAGCTCTTGGTGTTGCCCTGGATGTACTCCTCCACCACATAGGGTCCGTTGTACCACATGGTGGTGTTGTCGCAGCTCCGGAAGCCATCGACACCCAGCTCCTCGATCAGAGCAGGGGCCACGGGGTAGAAGCTGTTGTAGGCGGCAACGGTATCAAAGTAGGGGCAGGCGCTGGGGCAGGTGAATACCAGAGTGTAATCATCCGGAGCTTCGATGCCCACACCGGCAGCCAGCATGTCCTCGTAGGTCATGTCAGCAGCAGCGTCACCGGCTTCCTTGGTCAGCGCGTAGTACTCGTAAGCACCCACAATGGTATCGTTGGGCATGGAGGTGTTGTTGGCTTCGTTCTTGATGGCGTTCATCACCCATTCAAAACCAACCAGGAAGTCCTTGCTGGTCAGGTGAGCCTTCACCTCACCGTTGCAATCCACCCAGTCCACGTCGTCCCGCAGGTGGAAGGTCCAGACGGTGGCATCCTCATTGTGCTCCCAGCTGGAAGCGATGGCGGGCACCACCTTGCCGTAGCGGTCAAAGCTCAGCAGGCCGTCCCACAGGTTGGTGACCACGTTGGCATCTTCAGCCTTCTGGGTGTACAGCATGTTCCAGCTTTCCAGCTCACGGTTGCCGCTCTCAAAGGAGATGAACTCCTTCAGGGGGGTAGCGCCGGTGGAGTTGGGGGCAGCAGCGCCGCTGGCGGCAGCACCATTGCCGGTGTTGTTGGACTTTTCGCCGCAGGCTGCCAGCAGGCTGGCGGCACCCACAGCACCTGCACCCTTCAGGAAGGTGCGGCGATCAAAATTGAAGCTCATTGGATGATCCTCCCAGATCTTGCGCGGACAGAGCCGCGCGTTTTTCCTTTTCCTAAACGCAGTGAGGCTGTCTGCCTTTCCAAAAAGTGCACAGGAAAGACAAAAGTCGCACCACTGTATATTTTAGCACTTTACTGAAAAGAAGTCAATCCGCCACAGCATAGAATTGGAAACAAAACGGTGACAAACACTTTCATGGAAAAAGAATATGGAAAAATTACTATAAAATGGAAAGAACTGTATATCTGTGAAGAACAGGCGAAAGAGAGAAACTGTTCATGTTGTGCGCACAAAAAAGCTATCTTTTTTCACAAAAAAATGATACAATAAAGTGTATCTGTATCAATAAGGAGCGCACCATGAAGAAACTGACCTCGATGTACAAACGCTACATGTTCCACCCCATTTTATATAAGACCGTGACCCGCACCTCCATTGTGGCCGTGCTGATGCTGCTGTGGCAGCGCTATGTCAGCGATGGCACGTTTACCATCTGGGAGGCCCCGGGCTTTCTGTGCGGCGTGGTGCTGCTCATCTGGGCCTGGGTGGACTACCTGCGGCTGGATGGCGTGACCATCCACCATCTGCTGGAGGAATTCAAGGGGATGGGCAAGCGGCAGAAAAAGATCCACTCCACCCGCTCCATCATCGACTATGCGGATGAGAAGATCGTCTCCTTTGAGGAGCTGGAACCCGAGGAGCGCACCTATTGCAGCCTGCTCTCCAATCTGGTGCTGGGCCTGCCGCTGGTCGCTGCTGCGCTGATCGCCAGCGCACTGTAAGGGGGCCGCGGCATGGAACAAGAGCACAAGCAGCTGGTCATCGGCATTCTGGCCCATGTGGACAGCGGCAAAACCACCCTTTCCGAAGCCCTGCTCTACGGCACCGGTACCATCCGCAAGCTGGGCCGGGTGGACCATAAGGATGCCTTTCTGGACACCGACGCGCTGGAAAAGGCGCGCGGTATTACCATTTTCTCCAAGCAGGCTCTCTTCACGGCGGGCAATACCGATTTTACCCTGCTGGACACCCCGGGCCATGTGGATTTTTCCACGGAGACCGAGCGGACACTGCAGGTGCTGGATTATGCGGTGCTGGTTATCAGCGGCACCGACGGCGTGCAGAGCCATACCGAGACGCTCTGGCGGCTGCTGCGGCGGTACCGCATCCCCACCTTTGTGTTCGTGAACAAGATGGACCTGCCCGGCCCGGGCAGGGAAGCGCTTCTGACCCAGCTGAACCGTCGGCTGGGGGATGGCTTTGTGGATTTTGGGGCAGAGCAGGCCGACCGAGACGAGGCGCTGGCTCTCTGTGATGAGCGACTGATGGAGACGATGCTGGACCGGGGAAGCCTGACCGATACCGACCTCATCCCCGCCATTGCCCGGCGGCATGTGTTTCCCTGCTGGTTTGGCTCAGCCCTGAAGCTGCAGGGTGTGGACGCGCTGGTGGAGGGCCTGGACCGCTATACCCGCCCGGCCCCTGCGCTGGAAGCCTTCGGGGCCAAGGTGTTCAAGGTGAGTCAGGATGAGCAGGGGAACCGCCTGACCTGGCTGCGGGTGACCGGCGGCGCGCTCAAGGTGAAAGCACAGCTTGCCGGAGAGGTCGACGGGGAGCCATGGGCCGAAAAGGCCAACCAGCTGCGGCTCTACTCCGGCGCAAAGTTTACGCTGTCGGAGTGCATCGGCCCCGGCCAGGTGTGCGCCGTTACCGGCCTGACCAAAGCCCGCCCGGGCGAGGGTCTGGGGGCGGAACGGGACAGCGACCTGCCGGTGCTGGAGCCGGTTCTGAGCTATCAGGTGCTGTTGCCCGAGGGCGCGGATGTGCACGCCGCGTTGGGAAAGCTCCATCGGCTGGAAGAGGAGGAGCCCCAGCTCCATGTGGTCTGGAACGAGACCCTGGGCGAGATCCATGTCCAGCTGATGGGCGAGATCCAGCTGGAGGTGCTGAAAAGCCTGCTGGCCGAGCGGTACGGGCTGGAGGTCAGCTTCGGCCCCGGCGGCATTCTGTATAAGGAGACCATCACCGAAGCCATGGAGGGTGTGGGCCACTACGAGCCCCTGCGCCACTATGCAGAAGTCCACCTCAAGCTGGAGCCGCTGCCCCGGGGCAGCGGAATGCAGTTTGCCACCGACTGCCGGGAAGAGGTGCTGGACAAGAACTGGCAGCGGCTGGTGCTGACGCATCTTGAGGAAAAGCAGCATCTGGGCGTGCTCATCGGGGCACCCCTGACCGATGTGAAGATCACCCTCATTGCGGGCCGCGCTCACCTCAAGCACACCGAGGGCGGCGACTTCCGGCAGGCGACCTACCGCGCCGTCCGGCAGGGCCTGATGATGGCAGACCAGATCCACAAGACCCAGCTGCTGGAGCCGTGGTATGCCTTCCGGCTGGAGCTGCCCTCTGACAACGTGGGCCGCGCCATGAACGATATCCAGAACATGGGCGGCAGCTTTGACCCGCCCGAGACCGGAGCCGACGGGGATACCACCCTGCTCACCGGCACGGCACCGGCCTCCACCATGCGCAGCTACCCCATGGAGGTGGTGGGCTACACCCGGGGCAGGGGACACCTGACCCTGACGCTGGACGGCTACCGTCCCTGCCACAATGCAGCAGAGGTCATCGAGGCCGCGGGCTATGAGCCGGAACACGACCTCGACAACCCGGCAGATTCGGTGTTCTGCGCCCACGGGGCCGGATTTGTGGTGCCCTGGGAGCAGGTGCGTAGCCACATGCATGTAGACAGCGGCTGGGGCAAGACTGCAAAGACCGAGGAAGCGGTGCAGGCCCGCCCCCGCCGGATGGCCGCCTACCGTGCTACTTTGGAAGAGGATGCTGAGCTGCTGAAGATCTTTGAACAGACCTATGGGCCCATCAAGCGGGACCCGCTGGCGGCGTTCCGTCCCACCCAGAAGCGGGAACGCCCTGATTTCAACGTCGAGCAGTGGGAGATCCAGCCCGAATACCTGCTGGTGGACGGCTACAACATCATCTTTGCATGGGACGAGCTGAACGCACTCTCCAAAGAGAGCCTGGAAGCGGCCCGCCACAGGCTGATGGACATCCTCTGCAACTATCAGGGCTTTAAGAAGTGCGTGCTCATCCTTGTGTTTGATGCCTACCGTGTGCCGGGCAGCCCCGGCAGCATAGAGCAGTACCACAATATCCATGTGGTCTACACCCGGGAAGCCGAGACCGCCGATATGTTCATCGAGCGTGTCACCCATGAGATCGGCAAGGGCCGCCGCGTCCGCGTGGCCACCTCCGATGGCATGGAACAGGTCATCATCCTGGGCCATGGTGCTCTCCGGGTCTCTGCCCGCATGTTCCATGAAGAGGTGCAGGAGGCGGAGAAGGAGATCCGGAGGTATTTGCAGGGGGAAGGGTAACATCCTCACCCTCTCAGTCAAAGCCTGCGGCTTTGCCAGCTCCCCCGAAGGGGGAGCCTCTGGCGGAACCACACAGCCTTGCTGTGGGTATTGCCAAGGCCTCTCCCTTTGGGAGAGGTGGCAGCGCATAAGCGCTGACGGAGAGGGCGAGCCACGGCAGGAAAGGAGCAGCAGCCTATGTTTAGCACAACCTCAGAATATGTCTGGCAAAATATCACCCCCCGCCCCCGGGACGCACATAAGGGGACCTTTGGCTCCGTGCTGGTGGTGGCGGGCAGTGCGTCCTACCGGGGCGCGGCGGCGCTGGCCGTGGAAGGTGCCCTGCGCACAGGTGCCGGTATCGTTACGCTGGCAAGTGTGGAGCCGGTGCTGGCGGCAGTGGCCGCCCGCCTGCCCGAGTGCTGTCTCTGCCCCTGCAAAGCGGGGGCAGAGGGCGGCATCTCGCCCCAGAATATTGAGCATATCCGGCGGCAGAAGGCCTCTGTTCTGCTGGCGGGCCCCGGGCTGGGTTATACGGCACAGAGCGCGGCCCGTGCTGCCGAGACCCGAGCGCTGGTAAAAACGCTCCTGCCCGGTTTTTCCGGCAGTGCAGTGCTGGATGCGGATGGTCTGAACGCGGCCGCTGACCTGCTCCAAACGGAAAAAATGCTTCACCCTCAAGGAGAACTGATTTTAACGCCCCACCCCGGCGAGATGGCCCGGCTGACCGGACACTCTGCGGCAGAGATCAACGCGGACCGGGAAGGCACGGCGCTGCGCTATGCGAAAGCATGGAATGCTGTGGTGGTGCTGAAGGGGGCGCACACCGTCATTGCAGGGCCGGATGGCCGCTGTGCGGTCAATCCCACCGGCAACCCGGGGCTTTCCCGGGGCGGCAGCGGGGATGTGCTGGCGGGCATGACCAGCGCCCTGCTGGCCTGCGGTCTGCCTGCCTTTGATGCCGCCGCCTGTGCCGTTTATCTCCATGGTGCAGCTGCCGACCGTGCCGCTGCCCTGCACGGGGAAACCGGGATGCTCCCGCATGATCTGCTGGATGCGCTGGGGACCCTGTTTGCCGAAAACGGGCGCTGAGCAAGGGGACGATCCCATCAAAAAAAGAAACGCTTCCTTTCCTCTGGATTTGTGTTATACTGGAGCTATCCAAAACACAACGATCTGCCGGAAAGGAAGCGTTTCTTTTATGGTTCCTGCACTGGAAAAAATCATTGCCGAGAGCGACCGCATCGTCTTTTTTGGCGGCGCGGGGGTCTCCACCGAAAGCGGCATCCCTGATTTCCGCAGCGTGGACGGCCTGTACCACCAGAAGTACGATTACCCGCCCGAGACCATCCTGAGCCACACCTTCTGGGAGGAGAACCCCGAGGAGTTCTACCGGTTCTACCGGGATAAGCTCATTGTGAAGGGGGCAAAGCCCAACGCTGCCCACCTGCGGCTGGCAAAGCTGGAGCGGGAGGGCAGGCTGAAAGCCATCGTCACCCAGAACATCGACGGCCTGCATCAGGCGGCGGGTTCCAAGACCGTTTACGAGCTCCACGGCAGCACCCTGCGCAACTACTGCGTGAAGTGCGGCACGTTCTACGATGTGGACTTCATTGCCAACAGTACCGGCGTGCCCCGCTGCCCCAAGTGCGGCGGCATCGTCAAGCCGGATGTCGTTCTGTATGAGGAAGGGTTGGACGAGGAAGTGCTCTCCGGGGCCGTGTCTGCCATCCGAAAGGCGGATACCCTCATCATCGGCGGCACCAGTCTGGTGGTCTACCCGGCGGCGGGGCTCATCCGGTACTTCCGTGGCCGCCATCTGGTGGTCATCAACATGCAGCCCACCGGGGCCGATGCGCAGGCCGACCTGTGCATTGCAAAGCCCATCGGTCAGGTGCTGAGCGAGGACGTTTTGTTGGAGGACTGAGATGAAAGCTGTCATTCTGGAAAGCTATGTCATGGAAGAAGGCGACCTCGACTGGTCGGGGGTAAAGGCGCTGGTGCCCGATACCGTCAGTTATGTCCGCACGGCCTACGAGGAGATCGCCCCCCGCATTGGAGATGCGGACATCGTTCTGCTGAACAAGTGCCGCATGAATGAGGAGATCTTACAGCAGTGCCCGAACCTGAAATGGGTGGGCATCATCGCCACGGGCACCGACAACCTGGATCTGGAAGCCTGCCGCCGCCACGGCGTTGCAGTGGCCAATGTGCCGGGCTATTCTACCTACAGCGTGGCCCAGATGACCTTCAGCCTGCTGCTGGCCATCTGTCAGTGCGCGGAGCGCTACAACCGTGCCGTCAAGCAGGGGTGCTGGCAGCTGGATATCCCGGAGAGCATCGGCCTGCTGCCCCAGATGGAGCTCTACGGCAAGACCTATGGCGTTTACGGCTATGGCAGCATCGGGCGGCAGTCGGCCCGCATTGCCAGAGCCTTTGGCATGGAGGTGCTGGTCTGCACCCGCACCGTCCGGCCCGAATACGCCGCTGACGGTGTGGAGTTCGTGGATTATGATACCCTGCTGAGGCGGTGCGATATCCTCAGCCTGCACTGCCCGGCCACGCCTCAGACCCGGGGCCTTGTCAACGCGGAGGCGCTGGCGAAGATGAAGCCCGGGGCCATTCTGCTCAACACGGCCCGGGGCGCGCTGGTGGATGAGGAGGCCGTGGCAGCGGCCCTCCACAGCGGTCAGCTGGGCTTTTACGGGGCCGATGCCTTTGTCACCGAGCCTCTGCCTCAGGAAAGCCCCCTGCGGGCAGAACCCCACGCTATCCTCACACCGCACATTGCGTGGACGACCCGGGAGGCTTTGCAGAACCTGATGGACATTACCACCCGGAACCTGCGCACCTGGCTGGAAGGAAACGGCGAGCACATCGTCAACAGATAAAAAGGAGAGATGAATCATGCAGGCAACCATTCACAACGAATTCCTGACCCTGACCGTGGATACCCATGGTGCCGAAGCAGTCAGCCTGAAAAATGCCGCCGGGCAGGAGATGCTCTGGCAGGCCGACCCGGCTGTCTGGAAGCGCCACGCCCCCATCCTTTTCCCCTGGACGGGCAAGCTGACCGGCGGGGCCTTTACCCATAAAGGCAAGACCTACCCCGGCGGTCAGCACGGCTTTGCCCGGGACGTGGAGCACACCCTGCTCTGCGCCGAGGGCGACACCATCCGGATGGAACTGCGCTCGGATGAAAAGAGCAAGGCAGAGCGCTTCCCGTTTGATTTTGTTCTGACCAGCACCTTCCGGCTGGAGGGCAGGACGGTGCACCACACCCTGACCGTCACCAACCCCGCCGATGCCGCCGAGGAGCTGCAGTTCGGCATCGGCTACCACCCGGCGTTCCGCATCCCCTTTGATGACAAGCACACCACCACCGATTACGAGTTCCGCTTCGACCAGCCGGAGAGCCCGATGATCCTGGACGCTTACCCCAACGGTCTGCTGACCGGCAAGTGCGGTTACCGGTGGAAGAACGAGCAGAGCATCCCCCTGACAGACGATCTGTTTGAGAACGACAGCTTCTGCATGGCCGGTCTGCGCAGCCGCACACTGGGCATCTACGAGAAGGACACCGGCAAGGGGATCGTCTGCAATGTGGAGGGTTACCCCTATACCCTCATCTGGTCGGCTCCGGCAAAGCCTGTGCGCTTTGTCTGCATTGAGCCGTGGCACTCCCTGCCCGGTGCCCAGACCGACACCCAGGAGTGGAGCCAGCGCGCCGCTGCCGCCTGCCTTGCCCCCGGCCAGACCTGGGAGACCACCCTCAGCACAACGTTTGAGCGCTGAAGCAAAGTTTGGCAAAGAAATGCAGGAACCCCTTGACAGAGGGGACTGCATTCTGATTTAATTAGAATCGATAAAAGGGAGTAAAGGGCGTTCCGCAGGGCCTGCGGGGTGCTGCATGGCAGCGTCATCACGGCAGAAATGCCCGATGTCATGTGTTCGCTTGAGACTTTTGTCACAGACAGAGTGCTGTGGCAGGAGTCTCTTTTTTCTTGCCCGGCACCGGAACACAAGGAGGAAAAATAAATATGGATCTTCTGAACACATTCGCCAGTCTCTTTTCCAATTTTGGGAATCTGACCTGGCAGATGGTGGTGATGTGGGGCATCGGTGCGCTGCTCATCTACCTTGCCATCGCCAAAAAGATGGAGCCGAGCCTGCTGCTGCCCATGGGCTTTGGTGCCATTCTGGTCAACCTGCCCCTCTCGGGTGCCATCACGCAGGGGGATACGGTCGGCCCCATCTCTGCATTGTTTGAAGCGGGCATGTCCAACGAGCTGTTCCCGCTGTTGCTCTTCATCGGCATCGGTGCCATGATCGATTTTGGCCCGCTGCTGGAAAAGCCGTGGCTGATGCTCTTTGGTGCGGCGGCCCAGTTCGGCATCTTTTTCACCCTGTTTCTGGCGGGCTTCTTCTTTGACCTGAAGGATGCTGCCTCCATCGCTGTCATCGGTGCGGCAGACGGCCCCACCGCCATTTTCGTGGCCAACACGCTCAACTCCCAGTACCTCGGTGCCATCATGGTGGCAGCCTACAGCTACATGGCGCTGGTGCCCATCGTGCAGCCGCCCGTGATCCGGCTGCTGACCACGCAGAAGGAGCGCCGCATTCGGATGTCCTATGAAAAGGGCAGTGTTTCCCAGTTGACCAAGATCCTGTTCCCCATCGTGGTCACGATCATTGCAGGCATGGTGGCTCCGGCCAGTGTGGCGCTGGTGGGCTTTTTGATGTTCGGCAACCTGCTGCGGGAGTGCGGGGTGCTGAATGTGCTGAGCGAGACCGCCCAGAATGTGCTGGCAAATCTCATCACCATCGTGCTGGGCCTGACCGTTGCCGGGCAGATGACCGCCGACAAGTTCGTGCGGCCCGACACCCTGCTCATCCTTGCACTGGGTCTGGTGGCCTTTGTCTTTGATACGGCAGGCGGCGTGCTGTTTGCAAAGCTGCTGAACCTTTTCCGGCCGGAGGGCAAAAAGCTGAATCCCATGATCGGCGCGGCCGGCATCTCGGCCTTCCCCATGAGTGGCCGTGTGGTCAACAAGATGGGCCTGGAAGAGGACAACCAGAATTTCCTGCTGATGTATTCCATCAGCGTCAACGTTTCGGGACAGATCGCGTCCGTCATTGCAGGCGGCCTGATCCTGACCCTGATGGCTTAACGGAGGTGATCGCATGCTTCATCTTACTTCGTGGATGACCACGCTGCCGATGATGCTGATCGGGATGGTCGGCATCATCCTCGTCATCGGCATCATTGTTCTGGCCGTGATGCTGCTCAACCGGCTGACGAGCCGGAAATAAAAGAAAAAGGCGATGCAGCTGTTCAAAACTGCATCGCCTTTTTGCTTGTGTAAGATTACAGAGTCTGGATGGCGGCCTTGATGCGCTGGGCGGCGACCTTGGTCTTTTCGGCATCGCCGAAGGCGGTCAGGCGGAAGTAGCCCTCGCCGCACTCGCCGAAGCCGACACCCGGGGTGCCGACCACGCCGCAGTTCTCCAGCAGCCAATCGAAGAACTCCCAGCTCTTCATGCCGCCGGGGCAGCGCAGCCAGATGTAGGGGCTGTTCTTGCCGCCGCAGTACCACACGCCGCACTCGTCCAGCGCGTCGGCAATGACCTTGGCGTTCTGGCGGTAGTAATCGAGGTTGGCCTGGATCTCAGCCATGCCGCTCTCGGTGAACACGGCGGCAGCAGCGCGCTGAACGACGTAGGGCACACCGTTGAACTTGGTGGTCTGGCGGCGCAGCCACAGCTTGTTCAGGTTCATGCCCTCGCGCTCCAGCTCGTGGGGCACGATGGTGTAGCCGCAGCGGGTGCCGGTGAAGCCTGCGATCTTGGAGAAGGAGCAGATCTCAATGGCGCACTCGCGGGCACCCTCCACCTCAAAGATGCTGCGTGCCAGAGCGGGATCGGTGATGAAGCACTCGTAGGCGGCATCGTACAGGATAACGGCGTTGTTCTTTTTGGCGTAGTCCACCCAGGCCTTGAGCTGCTCGCGGGTGTAGGCGGCACCGGTGGGGTTGTTGGGGCTGCAGATGTAGATGATGTCAGCCTTCACGCTGTCATCGGGCATTCCCAGGAAGCCGTTCTCCTGGCTGGTGCGGCCGTAAATGATCTTGCGGCCGTCGGTCACATTGTCGTCCACATAGGTGGGGTACACGGGGTCCGGAACCAGAACGGTGTTGTCCACATCAAACAGGCCCAGCACGTTGGCCAGGTCACTCTTGGCACCGTCGGAGATAAAGATCTCGTCCTCAGCCAGCTGAGTGCCGCGGCCTGCGTAGTAGCCCTGAATGGCCTGCTTCAGGAACGGATAGCCCTGCTCGGGGCCGTAGCCGTGGAAGCCCTCCTTGGTGCCCATCTCAGCGGCGGCATCCTGCATGGCGGTGACCACGCACTTTGCCAGAGGCTGGGTCACATCGCCGATGCCCAGGCGGATGATCTCCTTTTCGGGGTGTGCTTCCTGATAGGCGGCCACCTTGTGGGCAATGTCCACGAACAGGTAGCTTGCCTTCAGCTCGCCGTAATGGTGATTCATTTTCATAAGTTGTTCCCTCACTTTATAAGATTGCCCGCCCTCTCAGGCCGCTTCGCGTCCAGCTCTCCCAAAGGGAGAGGTGGCATTGCAAAGCAATGACGGAGAGGGCGAGGATGTTAAACTTCCGCAACTCCCTCGTACACCGTGACAGCGCTGCCGGTCATCAGCAGCTGCCTGCCGGGCAGTACCCGGATGACCAGCTCACCGCCGCGCAGCTGCACATGGATATCCTGCCCGGCGGGGCAGATGCCCAGCTCAGTCAGGGCCGCCACGGTGGCGCAGGTGCCGGTGCCGCAGGCCCAGGTCTCGCCGCTGCCGCGTTCCCACACCCGCATCTTCAGGTGGGCGGCATCCACCACCTGCACGAACTCGGTGTTGATGCGCTCCGGGAAGTTGGCGTGATGCTCGAACGCCGGGCCGATGGCTTCCAGCTTCAGGCTGTCCACATCCTCCACCACGGTCACGCAGTGGGGGTTGCCCACGCTGATGCAGGTCACCTTCCACACTTTTCCCTCTACGGTGAGCGGCTGATCCACCAGCGGGCCTTCGCCCATGTGGATGGCAGGCAGGTCGGCCGACAGGGTGCTGTAAGCGCCCATCTCCACCTGCCACAGCTGTGCGCCCTGCCGACTGATGCGCTTGACACCGCTGTTGGTGTCGATGGTCAGGACAGGCTTTTCCATCCCGTGGGTGTAGAGCCACTCGGCCACACAGCGCACGCCGTTGCCGCACATCTGGGCCTCGCTGCCGTCTGCGTTGAAAATGCGCATCCGGCCATCGGCCCCGGGGGTCACAGGGGCGCAGATGCAGATGATGCCGTCCGCACCCACGGAAAAATGCCGGGCTGAGAGCCGCTGTGCAAGCGCGGCAATGTCTGCGGGCACACCGGATGCACGGCAGTCCAGATAGATATAATCATTGGCACAGCCCTGCATCTTGGTAAATGACAATTTCATGGAGCATTCTCCTTTACAGGCGGGACCTCTGCGGCCATGCTGATGCAGCATGGCTGAGAGGTTTGGTTCGTCACATATAATCATAAGAATCAAACGGGCTTCTGTCAAGCAAAAAAGAGGGCTTTGTGCAATTTTCATCGGTTTTTTCTGCCCGTAAAAGGCCGGAATGCAAAACAGGGCTTGACAAGATACGGCCCATGGGATATAAAAAGAGAGAGTGCTTTTGCACGCCGGAGAGGGCGTGCAGGCAGAGAAGAAAGAATCATTGACAAAAGGAGACCGCGACGATGGATACTTTTGAAAAGATCCGTGCACTGCTGGCAGAGCAGCTGGATATTGACCCTGCTAAGATCACGATGGAGAGCGACATTATGAGTGATTTCGAGGCCGACAGCCTGGATATCGTGGACATGGTGATGACGCTGGAGGATGAGTTTGGCATTGAGGTGCCGGACGATGCCATCGAGAATCTGCGCACCGTGGGCGACGTGGTGGAATTTGTGGACAGCCACAAGGGCTGATAACAGTTTTGCAAAAAGGCCCCGCACCCGCAGCGCTGCACACGGCGGCGCTGCAGCGGGGCTTTTAATATGAGCTCGTGCGGAACGGCTGGAACACAGGCGTTTGGCGCACGGCTTAGGAGGATATAACAAAATGGCAAAAGACAACAAGAAGCTTGTGCAGGCGATCACCAGCCAGGAAGAAAACTTTGCACAGTGGTACACCGACATCTGCGTCAAGGCGGAGTTGGTGGAGTACTCCAGTGTCAAGGGCTTCATCATCCTGCGCCCCTATGGTCAGGCCATCTGGGAGCTGATCCAGAAGGACATGGATGCTCGGTTCAAGGCAACCGGCCACGAGAACGTGGCCATGCCCGTGCTGATCCCCGAGAGCCTGCTGCAGAAGGAAGGCGAGCTGGTCAATGGCTTCGCGCCGGAGGTGGCGTGGGTCACGATGGGCGGCTCCGACAAGCTGGAAGAGCGCCTGGCGGTGCGTCCCACCAGCGAGACCATGTTCTGTGACCACTGGTCCCGCGTGCTGCACAGCTACCGTGAGCTGCCCATGAAGTACAACCAGTGGTGCAGCGTGGTGCGCTGGGAAAAGACCACCCGTCCCTTCCTGCGCAGCCGTGAGTTCTGGTGGCAGGAAGGCCACACCATCCACGAGACTGCCGCCGAGGCCGAGGCTGAGACCCAGCAGCAGCTGAACTGCTATGCGGATGTCTGCGAGCAGGATCTGGCCATCCCTGTTGTCAAGGGCCGCAAGACCGATAAGGAGAAGTTTGCCGGTGCCGAGGCTACCTATACCATCGAAGCCATGATGAAGGACGGCAAGGCCCTGCAGAGCGGCACCAGCCATTACTTCGGCGATAAGTTCAGCAAGGCTTACGACGTGACCTTTACCGGCCGCGACAACCAGCTGCATCACCCGTTCCAGACCAGCTGGGGCGTTTCCACCCGTCTGGTGGGTGCCATCATTATGACCCACGGCGATGACGACGGCCTGATCCTGCCCCCGGCAGTGGCCCCCATCCAGGTCGTGGTCGTGCCCATCGCCGCCCACAAGCCCGGCGTTTCCGAGAAGGCCGCCGAGCTGGCTGAGAAGATCAGCAAGTATGCCCGCGTCAAGCTGGACGACAGCGACAACGCCCCCGGCTGGAAGTTCTCCCAGTGGGAGATGAAGGGTGTGCCCCTGCGCCTGGAGATCGGCCCCAAGGATCTGGAAAAGAACCAGTGCGTGCTGGTCCGCCGCGACACCCGTGAAAAGATCTTCGTGAGCCTGGATGAGCTGGAGACCGCGATCCCGGCCCAGCTGGAGGCCCTGCGCAAGGACCTGTACGAGCGTGCCCTCGCCAACCGCGAGAAGCGCACCTGGGCAGCCACCACCATGGAGGAAGTCAAGGAGCTGGCCAAGGCCAACACCGGTTACATCAAGACCATGTGGTGCGGCGACCTGGCCTGCGAGATGAAGATGAAGGAGGAGGCTGGCCTGTCCAGCCGCTGCATGCCCTTCGAGCAGGAGCATATCAGCGATGTCTGCCCCTGCTGCGGCAAGCCCGCCAGCAAGATGGTCTACTGGGGCGTGGCCTACTAAGCCGCTCCACAGTCAGAGCCTGATCAGATGAAAAGCAGCTTTCCCGTCCAACGGGAGAGCTGTTTTTTTGTATCTGCCTATTGACAATCATGTATCTACTGTATATACTGTAAATATACAGATGCAACGGAGGCGGCAGACATGAATCTCTTCATCGATAACAAGAGCGGTGCACCCATCTACGAGCAGCTCTACACCCAGATCAAAAACCAGATTTTGAGCGGGGAACTGCAGCCGGAGGAAGCTATGCCGTCCATCCGGGGGCTGGCGCGGGATCTGCGCATCAGTGTTATTACTACAAAGCGGGCCTACGATGAGCTGGAACAGGAGGGCTTTTTGTACGCCGTACCCGCCAAGGGCTTTTTCGTGGCGGCGAAAAACACCGAGCTGCTCCGGGAAGAAAACCTGAAAAAAATCGAAGCACACCTGACGGAAGCCGTCCGGCTGGCGGCTCCCTGCGGGCTGACCAAACAGGAACTGACCGAAATGTTGGAATTGCTGTGGGAGGAATGAACCATGAACGCATTAGAACTGCACGGCCTTGAAAAGCACTACCCGGATTTTACGCTGGGGCCCATTGATCTGGAACTGCCCGGCGGCACAGTCTGCGGGCTGATCGGTGAGAACGGCGCGGGCAAGAGCACCACCATTAAGCTGATCCTGGACATGATCGATGGGGACGCAGGTACCGTGAAGCTGTTCGGGCAGGAGGGGATCACCCCGCTTGCCAAAGCCGATATCGGCGTGGTGCTGGGCGGCGAGGGCATCCCCACCTGCCTGACCACCCCGCAGGTGGGAAAGGTGATGGCCGGCATCTATCCCAACTGGGATGCCGCCGCCTACGCCGACTGGTGCCGCCGCTTTGACCTGCCGGAGAACAAGAAGTACGGCGACTACTCCACCGGCATGAAGATGAAGCAGTGCCTTGCCGTGGCACTTTCTCATCACCCCAAGCTGCTGCTGTTGGACGAAGCCACCAGCGGCCTGGACCCGGTGGTGCGGGATGAGCTGATCGACCTGCTGCTGGACTTTGTGCGGGACGAGGATCACGCAATTTTGATCTCGTCCCACATCGTCAGCGATTTGGAAAAGCTCTGCGATACCATTGCCTTTCTGCACAAGGGGAAGCTCCTGCTCTGTGAGGACAAGGACACGCTGCGGGAGGAGTACGCCCTCTGGCACGGCACTGCCGGGCAATTGGAGGAGCTGGATAAGAATGCCATCGTCAGCCGTCGGGTGACAGCCTACGGGGCCGAGGCACTGGTGAAGAGGAAACTTGTCCCGGCGGGCAGCACCCTGACACCGGTGAGCATCGAAGAACTGTTCGTTTTGATGGTGAAAGGGGAGAATGTGCGATGAAAGGTTTGCTGTTGAAGGATTGGTATCAGGTCAGAACCAATATGAAGACCATGTACCTGACGGTTGCATTTGTGCTGGTGATCTGGGTGCTCAGCACATCGAGCGCCTATGTGTTCCCGGTGAGTTATGCGGCCATTTTTCTGGGCATCCTGCCGGTGAACCTGCTCACCTACGACCAGAGCGTTGGTTGGGTGGAGTATGGCCGGACGCTTCCGGTGAGCAAAAAGACGCTGGTGGCGGAAAAGTACCTCATCGGTCTGTTCTGCGCTGCGGCGGCTGTTGTGATCGGAGGACTGTTCGTAACGGTGATCCCTCTGCGCACCGGAATGGCCCCGGACAAGGATGTGCTGTCCCTGCTGGCGGGCAGTGTGTGTGCCATCCTGCTGATCAACGGCATTTCCCTGCCGCTGCTGTACCGCTTTGGGGCCGAAAAAGCCCGCATGATCTACGTCCTGACCTTTGCCGGACTGGGTGCCCTGCTGGGTGGCGGCGGTGCCGTGATGGATGAACTGCAGCAGAACGGCCCGGGAAGTGGGCCGCTGCCTGTGCCCCTCTGGCTGGCCGCAGTGCTTCTGCTGGCGGTACTGGCCCTGTATGCCGTGTCCTGGCGGGTGTCGGTGGCATGGTATGGAAAGTATAAGAAGTAAGCTCTTCTTTGTGCAATATAGCAATAATCCGGTAAAAAAACTGTAAAAGGGGTTGAAAAATCCGGCCCGGCGTAGTATGATAACGGGGCTGAAAGAAAAATCTTACACCAAGGAGGAGTTTGTTTCCATGTCCAGTGACCATACGGATCACCCCAAACAACGCTTCTCCTGCGATGCGGGCCGTGCAAACGTGTTAGCCGCATCCTGAACTGCATGCCCTTTGTACACCGCAGGAGTTGTAACCAGACCGATGCGGTGTATTTTTTATGCCCGGAAACGGGAAACGGAGGGACCAAACCATGCAGAAGAAAAATTATGTGCAGGAGATTCTGGACATCATCCACAGCGGTCTGCCCCAGGCAGAGCTGGCTGAAAAGCTGTCCGATTACCATGAAAATGACCTGGCCGATGCCCTGACGGTCCTGACACCGGAGGAGCGCCAGAAGGTGTACACCGCACTGGGCGTGGATACGGTGGCAGAGATCTTCTCCTATCTGGACGACGCAGAGCCTTACCTGAAGGAGCTGGACCCCGAGCGGGCCGCCCGAGTCATCTCCCACATGGATTCGGACGATGCCGTAGATGCTCTGGATGACCTGGAAGAGGACGATAAGGCAAAGATCGTCCACCAGCTGGACAAGGATGCCGCCGATGATGTGAAGCTGCTGCTCTCCTATCACGAGGACGAGATCGGCAGCTGCATGACCACCAACTACATCTGCATCCGCAGGGATATGACCATCCGGCAGGCCATGAGTGAGCTGGTGAAGCAGGCAGGCGAGAACGATAATATCTCCACCCTGTATGTAGTGGATGAGAACGAGCACTTTTATGGTGCCATTGACCTGAAAGACCTCATCGTGGCCCGTGCGGAGGAGCGCCTGGAAAAGCTGATCGCACGCTCCTACCCCTACGTCACCGACCACGAGAAGATCAGCGACTGCATCGACCGCATCGTGGACTACGCCGAGCGCTCGCTCCCTGTCCTGAACGACAGCGGGAAGCTGCTGGGCATCATCACCTCGGCGGATGTGGTCGAGCTGGTGGACGACGAGATGGGCGATGATTACGCAAAACTCGGCGGCTTGACCAGTGAGGAGGATCTGAACGAGGGTGTGTTCCAGAGTGTGAAAAAGCGCCTGCCCTGGCTGATCGCCCTGCTGTTCCTCGGGATGTTGGTGTCCTCGGTGGTGGGTGCGTTTGAATCGGTGGTGGCAGTGCTGCCCATCGTCATCTGCTTCCAGTCCATGGTGCTGGATATGGCCGGCAATGTGGGCACCCAGTCGCTGGCTGTGACCATCCGTGTGCTGGTGGACGAGAACCTGACCACTGCCAAAAAACTCCAGCTGCTCTGGAAGGAAATGCGGGTGGGCCTGACCAACGGTGCACTGCTGGCCGTGCTGGCGCTGGGCTTCCTGGGCTGCTACATCCACTTCTTCAAGGCTTACGCCTGGAGTGAAGCCTTCCTGCTTTCAGGCTGTGTAGGCGTATCTCTGGTCGTGGCCATGGTGATCTCCAGCCTGGTGGGCACGGTCATCCCCATGCTGTTCCATAAGATCCACATCGACCCTGCCGTGGCTTCCGGCCCGCTCATCACCACCATCAATGATCTGGTGGCGGTGGTGGTCTACTATGGCCTGGCCGCCGTGGTGCTGATCGATCTGTTCCATTTGGGCTGAAATAGAGAAAGGCTGTTGCCGACAACTCCCTCAGTCACGGCTTCGCCGCGCCAGCTCCCTCTTGGAGGGAGCCTTGACGTAATGGCAAGCTGTGAAAGCCTCCCTCATTGAGGGAGGTGGCATCGCGTGAGCGATGACGGAAGGAGTTTGGCAACAGCCTCTTTTCACTTATTCTGTATCCAATACCGCTGTGTCAGCGTTCCATCGGAGGAATCGAACTGCTCGTCCTCCAGCACGCCGCCGTTGGCGCGGATGGTCTTTGCTGAGGCAACGTTGTAATGGTCGCAGCAGATGCGCACCTTTTCGATGTCTCGTTCTTTTGCCTTTTCCAGCGTCAGGCGAAGCATCTGGGTGGCGTAGCCGTTCTGCCGCTCCGAGGGGCGGACGCTGTACCCGATGTGCCCGCCGTAGGTCAGCAGGTAATCGTTGAGCCGGTGGCGCAGGTTGGTCATACCCACCAGATGCTCATGCTCGTCCAGAGCCAGATACTCCGTGGCGGGTACGAGACCGGCGGGGGTTGTGGCCGGGTCTTTCAGCTTGCGGAGTTGGGCCAGCCAGGCATCGAAGTCGGCATATTTGTCCAGAGCCGAGGTGCCGTCCATCCGGGAGCCGATGGCCAGAAATTCTTCCCGGTAGGCCATTACCTGTTCCCGGTCGCCCTCATCCGGCTCCCGCAGGTGGATCTTCTGGGGTGAGGTGCGCCGGGTGGCGGTGCGGAAATCCGGAGCCTTCATCAGGCCGTGGCAGTTGCAGTAGAAGTAAAGCACACCTGCGCCCCGCAGGGAGAAGCGGGCAGAGGCATCTCCCTCGGGGTAGAGCTTGACCAGCTGCAGCTTATCGCCGGTGAGGTAGGCCAGAAACGAGATGTAATGGTTTTTCTCCATGGGGTGGTGCAGGGTGACGAAGAGCTCGTCCTCCACCCGCTCCACGGTCAGCTGATGATGCTCGTCGGCATCCTCGGCTTCGGCGATGTCAAGCGCAGGCAGGGTGATGCCGCAGCAGCTTACCACGGCCTGCCCGGTGGCGTGGAGCACATTGCCGCAGAGAGGGCAGACGTAGAGCTTGCTCCGCAGCAGGTTGGCTGCCCGGTTCCGGTTGATGATGGGCTCTCCCTGCATCAGCTCCAGCACGCTGACCCCCAGAGCCGCAGCCAGCGGTTCCAGCAGGGAGATATCGGGCAGACCCTTGGCGGTCTCCCACTTGGAAATGGTCTTGGCGCTGACAGAAAGCGTTCCGGCAAGCTCTGCCTGGGTCAGGCCCTTGGCTTCCCGCAGCTGCCGGATGGTGCTGCCTGTGACGTATGTGTTCATAATGAATGAAACCTCTCAGTCTCGCGTTGCTCGACAGCGTACGGGTTGCGGCTCCCAGCATCCACTTCGCACAAAGTATTGTGCTCGTGTCTTGCTGGCCGCGGCCCCAACAACTCCTCCCTTCATCCGCCACTGGCGGCGGTCGTCGTCGTTGCCTAATAGGGGACCCCTTGGCAAGTCGGGCAAGCGTAATTGTTGAACCAGAGTATACTATACAAAAAAACTCCACGCAACCTACGCTGCGTGGAGTTCGTGCTTTCAGGAATTATTCGGCCTCGGTCTCGTCTTCCTCGTCCGGGTCCAGCTCCATGGTGAACACGGCCTTTTTCAGCTTGCCGCAGCCCTGGGCCTTCAAGCCGGATTTGTACGGCTCCCCGGCCAGATAGAGGGCAAAGCGGCCCTCGCAGAGCATTCCAGCAATGCTGGTGCCGGCGGTGCCCACGGTGGTATCAGCGGCTTCGTCAGCGGGCCGGGTGGGGCTGAACTCGCCCAGGGACACTTCAAACAGCTCGCTGCCCTCGAGGTCGGTCTCAAGGGTCAGGTGGCTGTCGTGCCGGACAAAGGGGGCCTTGTCGCTGGCCTGCGGGGTCACGGTGCTCACCATGACCACAGCCTTGTCACCATCGATGCGGGTGCGCCCGGCGGGCAGGTTGTTGATATCCCGCGCCATGATGAACTCGATGACGCTGTCCAGACTGCTGCACAGGCCCAGATAGTTGGGGAGATTGTTCAGGGTATCGTAGATCATGGATCAGTCCTCTTTCGGGTCGGTCAGAAGCTCCTTGATGCTGGGCACAACGCCGCCCAGATTTTGCAGCTCCGACGGAATGATGATCTTGGTGGCCTTGCCGTTGGCGACCTTGGCCAGTGCCTCCAGGCTGCGCAGAGCCAGCACCTTGTCGTTGGGCATAGCCTCGTTCAGCAGGCGGATGGCATCGGCGTTGGCCTTCTGCACCGCGAGAATGGCCTGCGCCTCGCCCTCAGCTTCGAGAATGCGCTGCTGTTTGACGGCATCGGCACGGAGGATGGCGGCTTCCTTTTCGCCCTCGGCGGCGGTGATGGCGGCCTGCTTCTCACCGTCGGCCTTCAGGATGACGGCGCGCTTTTCGCGCTCTGCCTTCATCTGCTTCTCCATGGCTTCCTGGATCTCGCGCGGCGGGATGATGTTCTTGACCTCCACGCGGTTGACCTTGATGCCCCACTTGTCGGTGGCTTCGTCGAGGATGGCTGTGATCTTGCCGTTGATGACATCGCGGCTGGTCAGGGTGTGATCCAGCTCCATCTCACCGATGATGTTGCGCAGGGTGGTGGCGGAAAGGCTCTCGATGGCTGCGATGGGCTGGTTGACACCGTAGGTGTAGAGCTTGGCATCCATGACCTGGAAGAACACCACGGTGTCGATCTGCATGGTAACGTTATCGCGGGTGATCACAGGCTGGGGAGGGAAGTCCGCGACCTGCTCCTTCAGGCTGACCTTTTTGGCGATCCGCTCAATGAACGGGATCTTGACATGCAGGCCGGCCGACCAGGTGTCGGAGTAGCTGCCCAGACGCTCCACAACGTACACCATGGACTGAGGCACGATGACGATGTTGGTGACGACGATGAGCAGGATGACAAAGATGAGCGCGAGGATCACGAACAGCATGATAGGCATAGAGACGCTCCTTTTTTCAGTGGTTGATGGATTCGGTCAGGATGGGTTCCACGATGAGCAGGGTGCTGTGGATCTCGGTGACCCGGCAGGCCTGCCCGGGGGTCAGGGTATCGCCGGGGGTGGCGCAGCGGGCGCTCCAGTCCACGCCATCCAGCCGCACCCGGCCCGTCTGCTGGGCAGAAACGGGGGTCAGCACCCGGGCCTCCCGGCCAAGAGCGCGGTCACCGTTGGTGGGGGTGGGCTGCTTGTGCAGCCGTTTGGCCAGTGGCTTGAATGCCAGCAGGCAGACCGCGCTGACCGCAATGAACACCACCGCCTGCACCCGGAACGAGTGGGTGAACAGGCAGCAGAGCAGGGCTGCCGCGCTGCCTGCCGCAAACCAGACGGATACCATGCTGAAGGTCATGCCCTCCAGCGCCAGGAAACCGACGGCGGCAAGGAGCCAGAAAATGGGGTCAATGGACATCGAACATCCCTCCTTCTTCGTTTATTATATAACAAAGGCGTGGAAATGACAATATGTTGTTATTTAAGGGCGAGTGCTGCTCTGTCCAACCTCTCAGTCGCAGGCTTCGCCGCGACAGCGAAGATGACGGAGAGGTTTAATCCGTCTCCTTATACATAATCATAGTAGCT
>ENA-UONT01000915-UONT01000915.1-human-gut-metagenome-genome-assembly--contig:-CS20-NODE-915-length-29426-cov-7.668687_pt1 | contig 29426 bp, 43 predicted proteins | sample MGYA00242459_ERZ724006 | MGnify/ENA metagenome assembly ERZ724006 | reverse complement strand
AGGGTCCAGACCAAGTGACCTACCGTGGGCATTCCACGTTTGGGGTCCACCGTATAGCCAAAGTAGCGCTCCTGCTCCTCCACATTGCCTCTGGACCAGGCCACCTCAATTGCATGGCGCATGGACCGGTCGATGCAGCCGGATTTCCCGGTTTTTGCGGCCACCTCAGCGTAGAGCGTTGCGACCGGGATGCTGGGGGTATCCATCACGATTTTGACGGCCTCCACAATGTTCCGGTATCCGTCCAGATGAGCCGGAACGCCCAGCCGGAACAGAATCTCCTTGATGATTTCGTCTGCTTCTCTGGGTTCGGGGAGCGTGTAGGGGTCGTTCGTCCCGGCGGTCAGCGTGGCCATTTTCTTTTCCAGGGCCAGAACACGTCTTTCAAGATTTGTCATTTTGCATTTCCTTCCTTTATCTTTAATCTTCGTAGGGTTTTCCGTACTTTTCTTGATACCAGCGGCGGAAATCCGCTTCATTCTGCGGGTCCTTGTAGAACGCCTCAATCGCCTTTCGGAGCGCATATATGGCTCCGGTCAGCTCCGCTTCTGGGATCATGCCTTGTTCGCCTCCTCCTTCTTTCCGACCTCATTCAGGGCCATGCCGGTAGCAAGACCGGCGGCGAAGGTCTCGGCGAACCGGGTAGCCATTTCCACCTTTTCGGCAGGGATTCGGCCGATGGCCTCGGCTGCGCTCTTTGCGACTTGCTTGACTTCTTCGGGCATTTTTACACCTCCATAAATTTTCGGGGAAAACCCCGTTTTTTGTTTTTTTGCGTTGACTGCATTTCTCCGGGCTTGGAACCGGCCTAGGCTGCATTACATTTGGGCCGGGGAACGGCCCTTTATGTTTTGGATTTGTTATTCTCGACCTTCGGCTTAGGGCCGAACTTGGGGCCGAGACCTTGCTTTTGCTGCCACCGGCGGTCCGGCCGGGGTCGCTGGATTGGAGCGAACGTTCCCAACATCCGTGCCTTACTCATCGTCGTTCCCACTCCTTAAACCTAGCATCATTCTGATTGCCAGCTTACACAACGCCGTTATTTCCTCATCGGACGGGAGCGTGTACCTCTGTTTGAGCATATACATAAGCACCGTCCGAAGGGCAACAGCGTTTTTGAACCACCCGATGCCGCATATCGCAGTGCTTGCAGCGAGTGCGATCAGCACCCATATCACCGTTCTCACCTCCCGTGTTTTTATCAACTGCTCATATTCTAGCACACGTGCCTTGTGATGTCAAGCCCAATTTGTGAGTGACTTCTATTTTTTCTTGACTTTTTTTCAGAGTGTGCTATAATACAGAATGTAAGGAGGTGATACAGATGAGTACCATCAATGAGCGTATCGCAGCGGTAGTTAAGGCATCCGGAATGACGAAAACCGCCGTTGCCGAGAAAATACAACTGTCGCAGTCAATGGTAAGCCTTATATGTGCCGGTAAAACCGGCGTAAGCGACCGCACGATCTCGGATATTTGCCGTGTCTTTGGCGTGAGTGAGACCTGGCTCCGCACAGGCGAAGGGGAAATGCGCCTGAACCTGGACCGGAAGGAAGAACTGACCGCTATCTTCGCTCAAATCGCCGCCAGCGACGATGCAAAGGCCCGGCTGGTGAAGGCCTTCGCTATGCTGCCGGATGAAGCCTACCCAAAGCTGGAAGAATACATTAAAAAAATCGCTCAGGAATTGTCCAAAGAGTAAAAGAACGCCCCGGAAGCCGTTTCCTCAACAGCCTCCGGGGCGTTCCTCATTTAATATTTCATGTGCAGGGCCAGTATGTAAAGGTCCTTGACTTGTTGGGCCGTGGCCCTGTCCAGCATCCGCCGGAGCAGTTCCAGCCACTTTTCCTTCTCCGTGTCCTTTTGCTTTTCCGACATTTTTATTCCCTCCTGTGAAATTTTTGTTGCTTTTGGTGTTTTACTGTGGTATGATGGCGGTAGGTATTTGCCACAACTACTTTTTTGAAAGGAACCGAAAAATGAAAGACTTTAATGACTTCCTCAAGCTGCTGGACAAGGATATGATTTTGGCGATAACAGACGACGTAAATCAAAAGGTTGCTGGGATGCCCGCCGATGCAACGGACTCAACAAAAAATGGCGTCGCTGCGTTTACGATTGCGACTGAACTGTTAGGGATTTATCACAAATGGCTTTTTGAATGACCTCTGCGATTTGTTCACCGTTCAAAAACGGCTGCACACTGCACTTTTCTTCGTTGATCTTTCCACAGGTATTCATATTAACTCCTCCTATTTCAAATTTTTGTTTGATTTACGCTTCTATTTTATCATGTCCAGCGGAATTATCAAGGTAGTTTTTCGTCACGTCCTTTATCGAACGCCTGTTCGACTGTCTGTATGCTATCATACGTTCTGTCCAATAAACCGGACTGTATGAATGCCCGGCCACCGTGCCACAGATGGCCGGGCCTGCCGCCAGATGAAGCCTCTACGCTCCCTCGCTACCCGGCTGCATGGACAGCATACCGCAGCGGGAGGGTAAAATCGACTGAGAAAAAGTGAAAACTGTTTCTCATAGCGAATTGATTCAATCATTTTGTCGAAGGAAAGGAATTTGTATGAATGACTATGATGATGTTGTGCAAACAATCCGGGACGCAAAGCGGATAAGCGGTTTTACCAATCAGCAGCTGGCCGATGCCGCCAATGTGCCGCAGTCTACGGTAAATAAACTGCTGGCCTCCGGATGCAACGGAAACCCAAATGCGTTTTATCTTGCCGCTATATGCGAGGTTCTGGGCCTCTCCATGGATGCCCTGATGGGCATTTCCCTTCCGGAGGAGCCGGATTCCTCCGGCGAAAAAATACGCTCTCTGCAAGCGGAGGTCGCCCACAAAGAGGAACTGCTGCGAGAACGCAGCAAACAGATTGATTTATTGCAAGAGCGCAGCAAGCTGGTGGAGGGAGGCATCCGGGAACGGAAGCCGGTCATTTACGGCCTTACAAGCCTGTGCATCATCCTGGCCATGGCCCTGATGGCCTATGTTGTTCTGGATGCCCAGCATCCCACGATTGGCCTTATCCGGGCCGACGGTATCAATATGTGGGTGTATCTGGCGGCATTGGCAATCATCGGGATTTGCCTGTTTATCGGACAGACAATAATTAAAAAGAGACTTCGGAGGAAAGAACATGAAAATGCAGATTGATTTGTCCGCCCTGACACCGGCGGAAAGAACACTATTCGACGGCTGCCCGGAGGCCCTGGATTCCGGGTGCGAGACCGTCTGCTGCTTTTACTTGCGGTACTCCTCCGACAAGCAGACGGAGCAATCCATTGAGGGCCAGCTTCGGGACCTTCTTGATTTTTGCAAGAGGATGGGCTACCGGTGCGCCGCCGTATATGTGGACCGGGCAATCTCGGCCCACGCCAGCATGGAAAAGCGCCCGGCGTTCCAGCAGATGCTGACGGACAGCGCACGGTCTGAATGGACCATCGTCCTGGTCTGGAAACTGGATCGCTTCGCCCGCCGCCGGGAGGATGCCGCCATTGCCCGGATGCGCCTTCGGAAAAACGGCTGCACCGTGGAATCCGCCAAGGAAAACATCAGCAAAAACCCCGAAGGCGTTATCCTGGAATCCCTGCTGGAAGGAATGGCGGAATACTACTCCGCCGAACTGTCCCAAAAAGTCAAGCGTGGTATGCGGGAGACGGCCTTAAAAGGGTCAAGCACCGGTGGGGTGATCCCATTGGGGTACAAGTCCGTCAATAAGCGGCTTGAGTTGGACCCGGTATATGCGCCCATCGTCAAGGAGATGTTTGAGCGGTACGCTGCAGGTGAGACCGCCACCTCCATCATGCGGGACCTTAACGCAAGAGGCTACCGGACCGCAAAAAATATGGAGTTCAGAGGCTCCACGTTCAGCCGAATCATGGCCAACAAAAAATATATCGGGATATGCCGGTACGGAGATGTCTACACCGAGGATGTTATCCCTCCAATCATTGACAAGGAGCTGTTTGATGCCGTGCAGAAAAAATTAAAACAGGTAGCGGAAGCCCCTGCCAAAACGAAGGCCAAGGTCCCGTACCTGCTGTCTCAAAAGATTTTTTGCGGGCATTGCGGAAATAATATGTTTGGGGAATCCGGGCGGGGAAAGCAGGGCCGGATTTATCATTACTACGCTTGCTACAGCAAAAAGCGTGGTAAGGGCTGCCGGAAAAAGAATCTGCAAAAAGACTGGATCGAAGGAATTGTTGCAGAACAGGCCCGTGCCATGCTGACGGACGAAGTGATAGACCATATCGCCACCATGGCCGAAAAGCAGTCTGAGGAGGCATACAGAGCCACGTCAAAAGCCCCGGCCCTGCAAAAAGAAATCAAGGAAAACGAAACGAAGATCAGGAACCTGACCGCAGCAATCGAGGCATCCGGCGCAACGTCCAGCTACCTGATCTCCCGCATTGCCGAGCTGGAAGCCCAGACGAAAGCCTTGCAATCGGAACTCGTCAAAGAGGAAGGCAACACTGTACGCCTGACAAAGGATAAGGTGGTATTCTGGCTGGAAAAGGTCCGGGATAAGGTCGCCGCCGTTGGAGATCAGACGGCAATGCTGCTTGACCTGCTTGTAAACTCCGTTACGGTCTGGGACGATGGCCCGGATGGAATTACCATCAAAACGGCATTCAATATCACCGGACTGCCGGAAAAAACCTATAAGGTCCCTGCCGGTTCTCCCCCTTCCGGCGGAGAAATGTGTTCGGATTTGATGGCCTCTGGTTCACCAAACGCAACTCATCCGAACCCCACGATAACTTTTATCGGGTTCCTGCTGGTGCAAACACAAAGATATTCCCTGCCATAACCGGCAGGGAATATTTTTTGAAAAAAATTGTGATTTGCCTATTGACGCACCGTAATCAGCGTGGTACTGTATCAACATAAAAGTCACGCACAGCCCATGCGTGTGGATTGAAATTACATCCCTTGCAGGACCCCGACTTCTTCTGCGTCGCCGATTGCCCGCTTGTGGAGGTATTCGTAGAGGGCTTTCATGCCTTCGGGCGGCTCCCCTTTTTGCCGCTTGTACGCCTCAATGTGCCGCACGACATCCTTGTGCAGGAGGTTCATGTGGGTCATTTCTTCGCCGGACAGTTTGTAAAACAGTTCGGCCATTTCCGGATCGCTGGCCTTGTATTCCAGGGCCAACTTGGCGTAGGTGTGGGCATCCTTCAGCTCGTCCTCAACGTGCTCCATGAGGAGTTTGATTTCCGTCATGGCTTACGCCTCCTTCAGGGCGTTGACGGCAATGGCGGTCACGCTGGCCACAGCAGCGCCGGACACCCATGCGTACACGTCAACGGGATACACAACGTCGGCGCAGTTGCAGCCATTCGGCACGGCCAGGTAGAGCAGATTATCCAGCGTCACCTGAGTGCTTCCCACGGCAACAGGGATGGTCTTGAGGGAGGCAGCTACGGGGACACCGTTGTAGTACACTTGCACGTTCAGGGTCCCGGCGGTGGTCACAGCCGCCGTCACCTGAGCCGTCACTCGGTAGAGGCCGGTCTTGCGGATGCCGATGTTGTTGCTCCGGTCCACAATGGAGGGGCCGGTGGGCAGTCCTGCGCTGGCCCCCATATTCAGCGGGGCGGGCGTGGTAGTCAGGTCCTGGGTGGCATAGTTGTACTTCTGGGCCGCAGATTTGCGGTAATTGCAGTTACAAGCCATAGTCTTTTACTCCTTTCGTAATTTTTCAGGGTCGGATACAAAGGCCCCCACAGCGTTTGCCGTGGGGGCCGACGCTGTTAAAGCGTAATGTTGGGGCTATGCAGCCAGATCAGCCGCAGCACCCGCCGCAGAAGGGGCTCGGACCGGCGTTGTAGCTGTACCCGTTAGGATACCGCACCACGCCATACATCCGGTTGTCCATTTCCAGAGAGGCGATGCGGGCGGACTGCTCGGCGATGCGCTGCTCAAGGTGGGACTTCTCCAGAGCCGCAAACTTGGCTTCCAGGTTGGCGTTGACCCCATCGATTGCCCGCTGCGTGGTGCAGCAGCAATCCGCCAGCTGCCGCTGGAGGTCGTTTGCTGTCTGCATGACGGTGGTGTTGGTCGCACCCTGAGCCAGGGCCATCTCCTTGCCAAGCTGGCCGATGTTGCCCTGCATGTCGTAACCCAGGTTACAGATGCCGTTGCCGATGTTGGTCAGCCGGTCGTTCAACTGGCCGAACTGCTGGCCGAAGAGGATCTCCTGCTGAGAGGCGGCCGTAGCGTACTGGCCGAATTCGCCCTGACGGTTCCAGCCGAAGCCGCCGCCCATGAAGGCAAAGAGGAACAGCACGATGATCCACCAGGACCCACCGCCCCAGCTGTCACAATCATTGCCACGGGTCACGGCGGCAATGTCGGAAAGACTCATGTTTTCCATATCGTAATAATCCATCCTTTCTTAAAAATTTTATGATAAACCCGTTGCGCACCGGTTTTATCTCAAAAACTGCATAAATTCCTTGGCCTGCTCCTGGAGCTGCTGAAACTGCTGCTGGCTCATTGTGCCGGATTTAAGCAGTTGCTCCACCTGCTGTTTTGCCCGCTGCGGGGTCATCCCGGCGGCGAATTTCCGGAATTCCGAGAGCATGGCCAGGGGATTATTGGGCCTGGTCTGCGGGCTTAAAATGCCCATCAGTGGGTTCTGCTGTGCCATTGACGATAGCCTCCAATCTGCTCAAGCGTTGCTCAATGCTGTTCTGCTTCTGCTGGTCCGCCTGCCGGGGGTCGAACTCAGCAAACTGGAAATATTTGGTCGTTACCATGCCCATTGGGTCGGCCATCCGGACGGCGAAGACGCTGTTGTTCTGCACCATGATCCAGGCCGTCTGACCTGGCTGGACGCTGACCTGTTCCACGTCCGGGACGTTCGGCACCCTTATCCAGTCCATGCTGTTCATCTGCCCTTGTGGGCCCACTGGCGGCCGGTAGGGAGACGTTTGCATTGGGGAGGTGTAACCCCCGTTCATTCCGTAATTCGGTTGCTGCGGCCACTGGGGATTTGTCCACGCCATAGCTGCCACTCCTTCCGCTGTTTATTTTCTTGTGCCATTATCATATCAAAAAACCCGGCCCGCAGATTATCGTCTGCAAGTCGGGTTTTTCTCGCTTTCTTCTCACCGAAAGTCAAAATTTCAGATTTTCCGGGAGCAGTTTACTGTATTTCCGGCAGAAATCATACTCTTTTTTCAACTTTCGGATTCTCCGGTTTAAGGTAGCAAGGGACATATTACAGGCGTGGCACTGCCTGATTTGGCTCCATCCTGCGGCACGGGTGCGGAGTATTTTTTCGTCCTCCGGCGTGAGGATCGCCAGGGAGATAAATTCCTCTAAGATCACCCGGTTCCACGGGATGGAGTCCATTTAACCCTTGCCGACCTCCTTGTTGTATGTGGCGCTGGAAATCCCCAGCAGAACGCCCAGAAAGGTGTCCACGGCGGTGATAGTACCTACCACCTGCTCCCCGTATGGGAAGCCCCAGATAGAGCAGAGGGCAAAGTACAGAGTGCCCAGGCCGGGCAGCAGGATGGTGGCAATCCACTTGAGGATGTCATACACACGGTTCGACAGTTTCATAATTGTTTCCTCCTTGTAATAATTTTGTAATTAAATATTGTGCAGAGGCAGGCGTTTGACCTCCTCCATCACACGTTTTGCGGAGCCGTTGCCGCCAGCGGCGGAATACGGCACATACAGGTAATCGTTCAGGTTTTCGTATTCGTCACGGGTGATATACCCCCGTTCGATATACTTCATGCCCAGGTAAACGATACGGTCGTGAGCGAGGCCCACAAGCAGCTTGGTCTTTGCGTCGTGCTTTTCCCGCCGGGTGGAGATAAAATTCCACAGTCCGGTAGACCCGATGATTGCCAGCAGTATGCTCAAGACCATCTGCACAATGTTAATCGGCATAGTTGCCTCCTTCTTTCTGTTGCGGTTGCCTGATTTCGGCAGCTCCTTATTCCTTGTAATCGTAAATGATGGTGGCATTGCTCGCGCCCCAAGGAGCATTTGCTACTTGCCCCTGCGACCACGGAACATAAATGGTAGACAGTTTTGTGCATCCGGAAAATACTCCATTTGGAATTGAGGATACCGTGCTCGTAAATCTAACCGTTTCCAATCCACTACAATTGGCAAATGCATAATCTCCAATTGTAGTGAGTGCTGGGGGAAGGGTTATTGATGTGAGACCTGTACCCTGCCTAAATGCATAATCTCCAATTGAGGTGATTCCAGAAGGGAGGCTTGTTAACGCTAGCTTTGAACAGTCAGAGAATGCATAATCTCCGAGTGAGGTAATCTCGGAAGGGAGACTTGTCAATGATAGCTTTGGGCAGCGATAAAAACCACTATCACCAATTGCAATTACATTGTCTGGCATATCTACTGATGTCAATTCCGCCAAATAAGAGAATGCATGCTCTGGAACAATTGTTCCTCGAAATTTAGCAGTGAACACTCTACCAGAACTGTCGAGGGACGTATACTCTATATAAGGGTCTGTCGGCGAACCTCCGCCGGAAATAGCATCAATCGCCGCTGCCATATCTCCGATTTTATAGGTGTCCGTGCTTCCGTTCTTCCTGCGGATAGCGTTTGCAATGGCCTTGACAGACGATTCTTCATAAAGCTTCTTTGCCATTAGTACGCCACCTCCGTTCCGTCCGGCAATGCCGCAAGGACGCTCTGGACGATTTCAGCCTTATCCGCTTCGGTCCAGTAATCCGTACCTTTTACAGGGCTTTTGCCATCTGCGCCCTTGGGGCCTTCGGGACCGGCGGGGCCTCGTTCACCGGTGTCACCTTTATCGCCTTTGGGGCCGGTATCGCCTTTCGGTCCGGCTGGACCAGGTTCGCCAGCATCCCCCTTCGGGCCTTGCGGCCCCTGTTCGCCGGTAATGCCTCTGGATGGTTTCCCGGTATCTGTACTGCCCAAATACCAGTTGCCGTTCTCCCCAATGGTCGGAGTTACACCGTCTTTCCCTGCAGGGATGTTGTCGATACGTTTATCCAACCGAGAGACTTCAACGGTGATTTTTTTATCAAGCTGTGCGTAGCTCTGTGCCTCATCCGGCGTTGCCACATAATCCGGAGGCTTGGGCCTGGGGACGATACGCAGGGTGTAGCCACGGAGGGTGCCGTCCATATAGCAGACGTAGATATTCTGGTTTCCGGCGGTCTGGAGCCAGCTGTCCGGGATGCGGACCCCGCCATCTGCTACGGCAATACGCAGCGGTTCCTCTCCGGTCCGGGCGAAGTCAACGTACACCGCATCCGCCTCCGGGATGTCCAGGTAACGGTTTGTGTCCCATTGATACAAAAAGGGATGGTCACGGATATTCATAAGGGGCCTCCTTTCTTCCTGTGCCCAATTCGGGCACGTCAGCCAAGCAGGGTGTTTACCCTGGTCTGCACGGCATCGTAGTCATATCCGGCAGCAGTCAGCCGGTCCACCCGCTCCTGTCCGTTGCCCCACTCGCCACGGATTACCTCACGGGCCAGGTCCTCGATGGACTTTGCAGGGGCTTCGGCGGTTCCGGGAATGCGGATTTTGTCTCCCACATGAATGAGGTTGGGATTTGCAATGCCGTTGTAAGCCGCCAGGGCCTGATAGGTCGTGCCGTACTCATTGGCAATACCGCTGAGGGTGTCGCCGTATTTCACGACGTAGACGGTCTCACTGGGGGCCTCCGGGGGCATATCCGGCACTTCCGGCTCGGCAGGAGTAGCACTTTCCTCCACCCAGGCCGTTCCGTCGATTTTGCAGATGGCCTTCGCAATGGCACGGGCCGCATCCGCCCGGCGACCGACGATAAAATTCACGCCCTCGGCGGAATCGTGGAAGTCCACTTCCAGAAGGCAAGACGTAGCCTTCATCATGCGGGTCTCATAGAGGTTCTGGTTCTGAACCACACTCTGATAGCGGTTGCTCTTCTGGCCGGTTGCCCGCAGCTGCGCCACCAGTTCCTCCGCCAGTTCCTTTCCGGCGGCGTAGTAAAAGGCGATAGGCCCGTAAGCCGCCCCGCCACCCCCGGCGTTGGAATGCAGCGCCAGGTAGTAGTCTGCCCCCAGCCGGTCAGATTCGGCGGGCCGGTAGTCAATACCCAGGTCCCGGCTGGCCCGGTGATAGCGCACGCCACAGCGGTCCAGATGGGGCGTAATTACGTCCAGGAGGGCGTTCATCTGCGCCTCCTCCGTGCCGTAGCCGTTGATTCCGGTGTTGTCCGTCTGGTCAGACGGGCTGAGATACCAAAGATTTTTCATAATGTTTACCTCCTTAAAGAGTTGTTGGATGGCTTTCTTGCCATATTCCGTTCCATAGTGTTTTTGTAAACATCTGTGCAACTTTTGGGCCATAAGAGAAACCCACAAGAACTGCGTAATTGGCGTTATGTTTGATGAGTGCACTATACACATTTTGCCCTGTAACCTTCGGATGACAGCTCCACAATACAAACGTCATAGACTCGTTCGGCATCTGCGCCAGTTTCTCTGTAAGAGATGCTTCAAACCGTTCCTCTGTATCAGCAGTGTCATTCTCCATATACAGGATCGGCATATTCACATACCCAAGGGAATTACTTAGCCGCAGCGGTACGTTCAGCTGAAAAAACTCTTTTGTCCAATAGAAGGACGGCACACCGGCCATTATCTGGGCCGTATTGGTCGCCGTGAATAGTTTGTCCTCTGCCTGTACCGGGATGCTGAACGCCTGCCGGTAGTCCAGGTCAGGCACGGTGATACTCGCCGTGTAGGTGTTCTTGGCCGTGTCGATGGTAGGCGTTACCGCCACCCAGTCACCGGAGGGATTCTGATATTTCAGGGTCAGGGTGTTGTCCGCTGCCCCGAAGTTCCCGGCGAAATATTGCCCTGCAATCTCAATCTGCGCCTCGTTGGAGGACGGCACGGGCCGGTTTGCCCGAAGGATGTTACAGGTCAGCTGGACATAGGGGACCAGTGTCTTTTCGATGGTCTGGGTGGTGCTGTAACCTCGGCTGTCTGTGGCCGTGACCGTCACCTTGTTGGTCTCCACGTTGGTGATGGAGTAGGATGTGGCGTTCAGCGGGACCTCCCTACCGGCTACCGTGATACGCTTGATGCTGGCGCTGTTCCTGGCTGCAACGCTCAGGCTCCCGGATGCCGTGGAGGCATACCGCACCAGAGCGTCAGCGTTGCCCGTCAGCGCAAGGGTTTTTTCGTTGGTATCCTGGCAGGTAGCGTTTACAGTCGGCGCACAGAGCGCCGCAGCAGCCGTCGCCGTGAACGTTGTGGTCTCTGGGTCAAAGTAGTGGTCCTTGTCCGTGTGGGTCCAGAGGGTCAGCGTCACCTTGCCGGTGGCTGAATTGGGTATCTGAGCGTAAAAGCTATCCGGCAGCCGGAACGGAACCGTGCGCTGCATAAAGGTGACGTAGCTGCTTGCAATGCTCCCGTCGCCGTTAAGGTAAAAACTCAGGTCCCCAAACGTCACCAGCAGGCCGTGGGAAAAGGCGCTGCTCTTGGCGTTGATATAGATTGAGCTGACGCTGCCGATATTGGCATCCGTGGCAGACACCGTGGATGCTCTTGGGATGGTGGGCAGCGTGATGGTCTGGTCGCCGGAGATAGTGCCAATATACGTTCCGCCATAGTTGATGTTCAGGCGGTAGCTGGCCCCGATCTTCCCGGACCAGGTGCCGTCTGCGTTATGGGGTACGGTAAACTTGTGGGACCCCAGGGAGACGGTCCCGGTGCCGCTGGAATAGATGTCCGGGCCGGTCCATTTGTAGGTTTCGCTTCCGATGGTAAGCTCACAGTCATCCGTACCGGCTCCCACGGAAAGCCCCGCATGGTGCAGGGACAGGGACATAGATACCGGGGTCGTATTGGCCACAACATCGTACTGACCCACGGTATAGGTCACAATGAGGTACAGGCTGGGCACGCCGGACGAAATGTTAAAAGATGGCATATCTTACCCTCCCCTCAGATGTAGAAGCAGGCGGTTCCTGCTGCGCCGTCATCGTCTGTGTAGTCCTCAAACCGGGCATGAGAGCCGATGATGAGGTAATTACGCACGGTCATATCCGTGCCGATCACGCCGTCCTTGTTTGCCTGGAGCATGGTCTCGTTGCCTCGCATGACATACATACCGGTTTCATCCAGCCGGTTTTCCATTTCCGATCCGGACCGCTGGATATGGACGTAGGATTCATCGATGGTCAAGCCGAAGGAGGTCGTCACTTTGTCCACGCCGTTCTCCACGATGGAGGTCACGGTTGCGCTGATCTCTTTGGAGGTCTGCTGCAACTGTGTGATTGCATTGCCCTGGTCCGAAACGGATGTAGCGATTCGTTCGGCTGTCTGCTCGATCTCGGAGATGTTCCCTTCCAGGTCCTTTGCCGTTGCTTTCAGGCCGTCAATAGACTTTTTCAGGAGGTAATACCGGCCCTGCGGGTTCTGGTACTTCTCGGAGGACACGGCAGCTTTGTCGGAATAATTTTGGTCTCCGGTGCTTGAAACCTGCGTCCCGGAGGAATCTGTGTAGACGGACATGACGTAGACCGTCAACTTCCCTGTCTGCACGGTGTTAATTTTGATAATGTCCCCGGCGTTGACCGCACAGGTCGGGAACAGCTTGCATTCTGCCGGGGTATAGGATATATCCTTTACCTTCGCATAGAGGTCCTGGGCGATTGCTTCCAGCGTGGGCGTATCAAGCATGGACAGCATAAGGTTTCCGGATATTGCAAATACGTTTCCGTCTGCATCCGCCGGGTAAATAACGCCAACGTCGTCATCCGCCTGTTTCAGCTGCACCCGCTGAATAACGTCCGTCTGATACTGCTTGCAAGACAAACTGTCCTGCATATACTGTATCGTTCCGGTGGCCTTGGAATCGCTTATGACGGTCTCCGTGGCTTTGTACCAGGCAAATTCAATCCCGCCGGTAGAAGTGCTTCGGCAGAAGCACCCGGCAATCTGAGCGGCCCAGGAGACGATTTGCCGGGCTGTAATGCCGTCAGAATAAAAGGCCGGGACCTGCAAATCTTCATGTGAAAACGTTCCGGGCTTTCCTGTAATTCCCGCCAGGCCGCAAACGGCATCCACGATGGCCCGAAGGCTCATCGGGAAATTATCCTGATTTTCCATGAGCCAGGGGGACGCATCCACGCCCAGCTTGGCGATGCTGTCATAGGCGGTAAACCGGATGGACACTTTGGAGGCTACGGTCGGGGCCTCGGCATAAAACACACCGACTTTTGTTTCCGTATTGCCATCCACCTTGTAATATTCCAGGGCCTCCCCGGTGACAATTCCCTTTTCAGGGTTCCGGATTTGCACGTCCACGGAATCCGCTGTCGTATCGCCGACGGTCAGGTTCGTGGAGCTGTTTACCCCAGAGGTCCACTTGCAGGAGATGATGGAGGCGGAATCAATCACCGTTCCGTCGCTTCTCACAAACTTATTTGACAGCACTGATTCCGCCTCCTTTTACTTTTCAATGACGTTGATGCTCACGTCGGTGTAGATGGTGTTCCCCAGAGCGTAGGAATACATGGTGTAGGAGCAGTTTGAGGAATACGCCTCCATCGTGTACTTTTTGCCACGGTCCAGGAACGTGAACTGATATTCTTTGCCCTGCATCAGGTCAACAATATAGTTCAGTTCAGCCTCGGTCATTGCCTTCCATTTCAGGCCGACTTTCCGAACGTCCCGGCGCACCCAGTCGATATGGATAACGCCGTCTTCGGTTCGTCCGCTGCTGGAACCGGCAATGTTTTCATGTTGGATGGACACCCCGCCGCTGGGTTCGTAGATGGGCTTGTCGCCCACCATCCAGCGGTTCTGCGGGTCGAATTTGTTGATCGTCAATCCGCATCACCTCCGGTCAAAATTCCAGCAGGGGGTTCGCACCGGTACGAACGGTTTCGCCACGGGCATAATCCACCACAAACTCAAACAGGTTCTTTCCGTTGACGTTGGCGGACACCACCTGCGCCTGACCACCGTTCTGGTTGTTCCCGCCGCCGGTAGCCGCAACAACAGCTTCGTAGACACCGGTTTTGAGGGCTTCAACGATCTGGTCGTTGTTGGCAACGGCTGTTCTGCGTCCGATGGAGCCGACCATTTCCGGGACACCGTTTTCACGGGCAAGGAAGAACTGGCCGGGGTCCGGGAAACCGCCGGAAGCGTAGGCACTGAACGACATTCTGGCTGTGCCGCCGGATGTACTCATGGTCCCCTTCAGGGACGGGTAGGTAGCGTTCTTGATGGCCTGAGAGATGCCGTTCGCCAGGGACTGGCCGAAGGAATAGCCGGTGGAATAGGCGGAATCTGAGTCAAAGATGGAGCCGATGGTGCTGTCCATTGTCGAGGACAGGTAGCCAAGTTTGTTCTTAACGCCCTGTGCAAGCCCATCCATCATGTATTCACCGTCTTTGGCAAACAGTTTGGACGGGGAATTGATTTTGGCCGTGGCCCGAAGGGCGGCTTCGCCGGATTCGACGGCTTTAACCATGGAATCATTGAACAGTCTTGTATGGTCTGTAACGCCGTTTTTCAGGCCTTCCATGATTTCCTTGCCTGCATCAGCGGACTTAATCTTTCCGGACTCTTTCAGCTCGTCGAAAGTATCACTGATAGCTTCATCAAGCGTAGAATGGTACCGATCAACCTCTATCAATCCTTCCGAACGGTCATCAATCGCAAACATGGCGTAAAGTATGTCACCCATGGCTTCTTCCGCCCAGGCAGAACCATCTATCCCGATTTGGTCCATGCTGTCCTGAATTTTGTCGCTCAACGGGCCAACAACATTCCTGCTGTAATTGCTAAGCGCCATTTGAATATGGCCATTTTGCGACCCACCGCTGAATGCTTTTGATATAAAATCCATATCTTTCCATTCTGCGGATGCCTCATTGGCTACCTTCTGAGACTTGTTAATCAAGTCCTCCTGGATGGAATCAAACAGGGAAATAATCTGGTCATCAACAGATGCAAGCATCTCCTGCCGTTGTTTTTCATTGATTACAAGCGCTTCCCGTAGCCACGACTTGGCATTTTCGTCTTTTGCAAGACTAAGCATATACTCAAAGGATTCCTTTGTCGCATCTTTCACCTCGTTTATCGACTGCTTCGCATTTGAGGACGATTCCGATATTTGAGCAAAGAAATTGTTTACAGAGCCTTCGTTCTCCCAGTTGACGTCAGACATGGACGCCTTTAGATCGTCAAAAGCGCCGGATGTATCGATTGTTGTTCCGGAAAGTTCGAGCATACGGTTTGTTATATCAACAAGTCTTGTGGAATAATCATTGCCAGAGATTTCACCGTTTTTCATTTGCTTTCGCAACTCATCGTATTCCGCAGTCAAAGATTCAATGGTATCAATTCCTTCATCCCGAATATCAGTAATCATATCCACAAATTCCGGGATGTAGATTCCTGCCTTTGTCAGCGCATCACCCAGAGAACCGGAAACTGCACGGATAACGTTGTCGTAGACCTCATCCATATAGGTCCGGGTATCGCTGGACAGTTCTGCAAACTTTTCCGAAAGCTCCGGAACCTTCTCAGCCGCTGTCGCCGTGCCAAGTTCAATGGCATGGGCAATGTCGCCGATGCTCCCTGCGGTTTCCTCAATAGAGGATTTCAGGCCGTGAATGGTCTCCTGATGCTCGATAATGGGCTTGTTCGTATCAACGATAGCGTTCATCAGCCCGACATAGTGGGTGGTGATGTCGCTGATTTTCGCCCCGGTCCCGGAGTAGAACGCCTCGTTCGACATTTTGGTCATCATCTCGTCCTGAGCGGCCGAGACACCGACAATGGCAGCCGTCAGACCGACAACTGCGGCAACAGCCAGACCGGCAGGCCCAAGCGCAACGTACATCGCAGCGGCAGCACCAGTGGCAGCTACGCCAATTGTGACGATTTTTGCCCCCACATTGTCACAGCCCAGGGCCAGTTCCTTCACGCTGTTCTTGATGGCCACAAATTCGAGAAGCCCGGAAACAGCAACGATGGAGGCCTTCTGGATGCCGGAAAGCCCGTCTCTCACGCTGCCGATACCGCTATTGAGAGACTTAAACACTCCGCCTCCTGCACTTTTCACCGAATCAAATCCTTGCAGGAACGTCTTTACAATGCCCAGCCCAAGGAACCCTTGCCAAAGGAGCTTTGCTTTGTTGAACAACTTCGCCATCGCCGAAATTGTGATGATTCCGGCCACGGCAACGGTGATTTCCTTGATGTTTTTCTTCACCCAGTTGATAAATGGGGATAGCTTCTTCTTGATGGCGCTAACCTTCTTGTTGATTTCATCATCAAGAAAGTCATAGCCCAAAAGCGGGATGTCAAGTCCACCACCGCCCGCAGAAACGCCGCCCCCGCTCCCACCGGATGTTTTATCCGGGAGAACGTTCAGTTCGTCAAAACCGGCAAGGTATCGTTTCAGGTCCTTCGCCGCACCGGCGGCTCCGCTCATGTTGTCCTCGATTTCGCCGCTTGCACCGGCAGCGGTGGAAAAGCTGCTGCCCCAATCGACTTCACCGATTTCGATGTTGAAAAGCCGTGCAAGCTCAACGACAATTTCCCGGATGCCCTGTGCCACGGCGATCAGCCACGGAAGGACGTTGGTCAGAATGGGGATAAAGATATTGCCAAATGCACGGGCAGTCTGTTCCAGTTCGGCCCTCAAAATCCGAAGCATATTTGCAGGCTGGTTCAGCGTCCGGGCCATGTCACCCTGCACCTGTGTTACCTCGGTCATCATGGCGTAATAACGCAGCTGAGACTTCTCCGCCTGTGTCATGTCAGACACGCTTTTCTCGATACCGAGGTTCAAGCGTTCCTGCTCCAACCGGGCAACGGACAGATCGTAGCCAAGGCGACGCATCGGTTCAAGTTCGCCAGCGATACCAGACTGCACCTTCTGCATGGCCTCCGTGAACCCGATGTTGTAGAACGAGGCTAGGTCATAGCTCAGCTGGGTCAGGTTTTTGGACATATAGGCCGCTTTGTCACCGGCCACGCCAAAGCCCGTGATGATGGTGTTGAAAACGCCCTGATTTTCCATCCATTCGGCAGGGTCAATGCCCATTGCATCCGAAACGGTCTGTGCGTATTCATACGCCTCTTTGGCATATTCACCCATGGAGACCGTAAACAGGTTCAGGACTTCCTGATATTGGGATGCCTTTTCCATTGCTTTGCCGATGAGCGACCCAACATTTTTTATGACGACGGCAAGGCTAACCTTTTTCAAGGCGGAACTAAAACTGTTTGTGTTGCTCGTTGCCCTTTTAACCGTCCCGTTGTACTGCTCCGTGGAGGTAATAAGCCGCTGGATACGGCTGGGGAACGCCGCAAATCCGGAAGAAACCTTCGCCATTTCGTCTGCGAACGGCTTCATGGCCTCGGCAAGGTCCCGCATCTCGTCTGAAAATTTGGCAATATCCAGCTTTCCCAGGTCCTCAATCAGCTTCGGGAATTTCCCCAGCTGATTGATGTAGGAGGTCAGGTGCGCTGTCCCCAACTCAGAAAGCGGTTTCAGTCCGTCTCCGATGTCTCGCAGAATGGAGGCCGCAGAAGGGTCAATATAGGAAAGCGCAACGCTCAAATCCTCAAGGTTTTTCGGGAGAGCGGCGGAGATTTTCGCCGAATTACCGACGTCGGCAATGGTTTGCAGCGACGTGCCGATGCTGGTGATTTTGGCTGGGTCGGCTGCCAAGGCTGCCTTGTTGAGCGCCGTGATGTTCTTCGGCAAAGAGGACGAAATGGTAGCGGAACGGTCGATTTTTAGGTTATTTACCGCAGTGGAAAGAGATTTCAGTTTGTCCCCAATCCCGGTCGGGTCGATGTCTTTCAGGGACTGTCGCAGCTTTGAAATGCCGTTTCCAATTTGGGAGAGAGAAGAAGCGCCTTCTTTTACATTGATTTTCAGATTCGACAGCGCACGTTCAAGCCGTTCAAGGCCCTTCGCTGCCTCGTCACTGTCGTTAATAATCTGGAACTCAATGCCCTGCATTTCTACGTTATCTGCCGTTTCCCTCACCGCCTTTCTTCTCAAATCGCCTGTTGAAGGAGACCATAAAAATCTCCATCATTGTCTGTGCTTTTTTGTCCGATTTCCGTTCTGCCTGCTCAATAGCTTTCGGCTTTTCTTCCTCCGGCTTTTTATAGAGCGGGTACGGGGCATCCCGGTACGGAATCGGTTTTGTTCCCTTTTTCACAAAATCGTGGAGGACCGGCGAAGCATTCAGAATCGCTTCGTAAACGTAAGCACCCATGAGCCAGAGGTCCTGATTCTTGGACTCCTGCTTCAATTTCCATGCTTGCCGGTAATACTTGACCAAATCAACATCCTGCTCCCAGAACTGTTCATAGGTCATGCCGATTGCAAGATAATAAGGGAACGCCTTTTCAAAGGCCCGTGTGTAAGCGAAAAAGGGAGTGGGGGAATCCCCACCCCCTTCATTTTCGGGAAGCAGATTGCTTACTCCTCCGTCTCCCAGTCGGGGTTTCCCTCGTCAGCAAGGGGAGTATCGTCAAGCAGCGTCTCGCTGGTAGCCCGGTACATATCAATGAGTTCATTGATAAGCGCCGTCTTGCGGGTCAGCCCATCGTAAATCTTTTCGATGGTGCTTTCCTTGGTGTCCTTGTGGTTCGCCAGGAAAGCGCCCCGGAACAGCATGGGAATCATGGTGTTCGGCTTGTCGGTCAGCTCGTCCAGATTGAAGCCGCTGCGCTCCATCACGGATGCGGTCTTTCGGGTGTACTCCAGCACATACTTTTTGTCCCCGCTGGGGATTCTGATTCTCTTAGCCATCGCTAAAACCTCCTAAATTCGGCCTTTCGCCGTGTTTTTACTCCGTAGCATCCAAAGTGATGGGTGTGGAAGGGGCAATGGAAATGTTCAGGCCCACAACCTCATTCACACCGCCGCCGGTGGGATAGACGGTCAGCTGCCCGTCGAACTTGAACTTGCCATCAGAACCGGTGGGGGTCAGGGTGTCCGCCTCGCCGGTGCCGCCGAACCAGACCGCAAAACTGGTTGTCTTGCCTTCCAGAGCCAGCAGTTTCTTGTAGTCCGCCAGGGTGTAGTTCGCCGTAAAGGGAAGCGCCTCCAGGGACTGGATACCGGCGATGTAGGTCTGCATCTTGTCGGACAGGGTGGTTGTCTCAAGCATCTCAGGATCGCCGCCCAGGTCGGGAAACTCCTTGATGTCGATGAGCTTTTCATAATCGGTGCCTACGTCCTTCTTCTTCATGAGAAAGACTCGATAAGTAGAGATAGCGATAAGTCATCAATCCTTTCTTGTAAAATAAAATGGGCCGTTTCTTTACGAAACAGCCCATCGGCTTTCATTCCGCCCTTGCGGAATGTTTTGCGTTATTCAACGTCTAAATGTTGTTTCCCCGTCAGTTTCCGCTCGATACCTTGCGTTCAGACGGTAAATTGTGGCATTTTCCATGTTCGGAACTGGGTTCATGGAAATTCTCGTGAAATTCTTCCGGTAAAGCATTTCGTCAATGCAGCGAAGGATTTCCCGGCAGGTAGATTTCTTTGCACCGGCCTTGTCCGAATAGACGTTCACTTCGTACAGGATCGTCGCATACCGTTCCCGGTCGCTGCTGTCCAACCGGCTGACCGTCGTGTAATTGTCCTGCTCGACAATACTCACATACGGGAACTTTGGAGGGGCCTTCACATACTCGCCACTTACGGAAATCCCAGGGAACTTCTCCCGAAGTGCCGCCGCAATGGGGGTATATATCTGATTCTCAATGTCAATCATCTAAATACCTCCTTGACGATTCTCGGCAGCTCCTGTTCAATGGCTTTTCTGGCTTCATACATGGGCATGGCCGGTGGATTACCGAAGGTATGCCCGCCACCGGCACTTTTGGGGAGATACCATCCTTTCGGGTCATCCCAATGGCCTTTCCCGTCAGGATATGTACCAGGCCCCATGCCGAACTCCCCTGCCTCCGGGTGGCCGTAGCCGTATGTCACGCCGGACCCGAACTCAATGAACAGAACGGATTCTCCATCCGCTTTCACCTTGTAACCGTTCGGCAGCTCCTCTACGGTTACTTCTACGTCCTTTTTCCCGGTGTAGACGGCTCTGGAAAACCGAATGGAAGCCACCGTTGCGCCAAGAGCGGCCAGGCGCTCCGCCAATTCCCGTGCCTTTTCCTCCTGCCATTTCCGGTAAACCATCAATTCATCCTGAATCTTCTGGATGCCGGATTCGGACAGCGAAACGACAATTTTCTTTCGGCTCACGACACGCTCACCTTCGTTACGGCATAGGCAATGATGTTCAGGGACTTCGCCACCCGTTTGACGATATAATCGTACAGGGGCTTTCCGTCCGCTTCCCGGTATTCCGGCTCTTTGTCCACGAACAGAACGGTATTCTCGTCAATTGGGCAGGACATATCGTCCGTTACGATGACCTTATCATACCCGGCGAGGTTGCCGAACTGCTCTATCTGAGAAGACCCGGATGCTGGGGAAACATTCGCCCTGAGCGCCACAGCAGGCTTGTAAACGATGATTTCTTCGCCCGTCTCATTCCCTTCTGCGTCTACCGCAGGGGCCTTGCGGTCATACAGCAGATACCAGAGTGGCCGCTTGTTGCGTTCCATGATTTTCATGTTGCTGCCTCAAACACACCGACCATCGGCAGAATTCCCCGAAGCATAGAGGCCGGAACATCTCCGTTCTCATATGTTCGGGAAACGCCATTCTCGGAGTGGGCGGATTCCCCTTCCGCCCCCCGCTTGTTCAGCAGGTACACAGCGATTTCCACCTGTGTCATGGCGTACTGGTCCGGGACAATGTTCTGCGTCGGGTCAAACGGATATGCCTTGCGGCAGATTTTGTGACCGGCCAAAGCAAGGTAGGCGGAAACCACGGCGGTATCCGATTCACCCGCCATGGCTTTCACCATGGAGATTTTTTCCTCTTCCGGCATGATTTCCGCCTCCTTTCAATTTAGGCAGTTACGGCCTTGGTATTCACGGGGTTCTTTGCGTCGTTGGCGATATACACGCTCCGGCTGTAGGTGGGAGCCGTGAAGGTCTGGGCAATGCCGGTGAACTTGGCATGATACCATTCGGGGCCGTGGTCCAGGCCAATCTGGCCGAACAACTGGTACTGCTCACCTGCGCCGGTCTTGGCCAGCTGCTCCAGGAAGAAGTTGCCCTTTCCGGGAACCGGCTGATACACCGGGGAGATAACGTCCAGGTTCAGCAGCAGGGCCGTACCCTTGGGCAGGAACTCGCCCAGATACAGGTAGACAACGCCCAGAGGGGTCACAACGCTGGACAGTTTGATGCCGTTGATCTCACGGGCAGCAGGGATAACGGTCAGACCGTTCTGCACAGCGTCGGCGTTGATCTGGAACATGGTGGTAGCATCGCACCACAGAACGAGGCCGTCCTGCGGAGCGTTTGCCTCATAGACCTTCTTCACGCCGTCAGCGATGTTCCACAGGCCAAGAGGCTTGCTGGCCATAGCAACGACGTTGCTCTCGATGGCCTCTGTCAGACCACGGGTCTTGTTGACGGTGGCATCGGTGGTGGCCTTGTTGTATTCACCCTGGACGAAGGTGAACTCAATGTCCCGGTTCACCTTCTGCATCTTTGCCGCCACCTGGAAATCCAGTTCGTTCATGGGGTTTTCCTGCTGGTTGGCGATGTTGATACCGCTCAGGGTGCCCATGTTGGACTGTTTCGCATAGGACACGCCAACAGATTCGTGGAAAATCTGGGTGACGTTGGTCTTCTGGGTCCGGGTGACAACGGTCGCCTCAGGGGCTGTCAGGGATGCGGTCTCGGAAATGGCAGGCTGTGTACCGCCTGCGGTGGTGTACTCCTGACCGGTCACGAACTCAACGTGATTGGTCGTCTTTGCTCTGCCGCCGATGATGGAACTCAGCGGACAGCGGGTGTTGCCCTTGTTGAACAACATACCGGAGTAGTTCAGTACGCCGAAACTGGTTGCAATTGCCATAGGTTTATCAGTCTCCTTTACTTGTTATTGGATGCTTCTGCCTCTGCCTGGAGGCGGGTGTAATACGCAGCGGCAGCATAATCACCGCTGCCCTGGGCCTCTGTGATTTTCTTGGAGTAATCCATGCCGACACCGCCGGTCCCGCCGTCTGCGCCTCTGGGGGTCCCCTTCAACTTCTCGGCGACAACACGCTTGGCGTAGTCCGTCAAAAACTTCTGGTTGTTGGTGAAAACCGTGGTCATATCGCCGGATTCCATGGCCGCAGCGGTTTCATTCGCAAGGGCTTCATCATAGCCCTGGGCCACCAGCTTTGCCTTGTACTCTGAAACGGTCTTCTCCTTGCGAAGCCCAGCCAGCTCCTTTTCCATGGATTCCAGCTTGTCAGCCTGCTCCTGCTGCTTCCGCTGCTCATCGGTGAGAAGGGCGTTGTGCTTCCGCTTCCACTCTGCGGCATCGGAATTTGCCTTGGACACCGCCGCCTTCTGCTTTTCCAGTTCGGCTGCGTGGTCCTCATACTCGAAGCCCTCCAAAGCGGCCAGCTTCTGCTCAGGGGTCATTTCTGCGTAACCTTCAATTTTGGACGTGTCGATTTTCATGTTTTCTCCTCCTGCGTTTGGTCAGGCGGTTCCCTCCGCCATGTTTTCCGTTTTTATGGGTTGTCTCCCGTTTGCGTTTTTGATATGGCAGCTTCCCTGCTGCCGTTTATGCGGTAATCGCCAGCTTTGAGTTGGTTTTACCGATAAATTCTTTGATTTGCGTATATTCCCACCCGCAATCAACAAGGCCGCTTACAAGCCTCTCCATAGACTGGACGGCAGATAACTCCTCCTGCGAGAATACATCCCGGAGGTTTTCTTTTGGCCCGATACCATAATCAAGCCGAAGCTGAGCGGCATCTTTGCCGAAAAGTGTCTTGTAGATGCAATTTGTGTAATTGGAATATGCGTGTCCGTGCATTCGCTCGTCTTCACTGGACTGCTGCAAGGCTTTCGTCAGTGCCTGCCGAACGGCGATACCTTTTTCACGCTCAATCAGTTTGCCTTGCAAGGCAGTTTCCATAGCGTTGAACTGCTTGATGTACGCTTCCTTGAACTTCATAGCGAGTTCTCCGGTGTACCCCATGACCAGAAGAGTAAAACCGTCTCTGGTCATTATGAACATAGGTTGCTTGTGGCCTTGCGAATTCTCATAGCTTGACTGTCCAAAATTGGACAGCCGGAATTCCTCACTGCATCCGAGTTCACGAATGTCCCTGAGAACGTGTTGATGCAGCTTTCCGAAGGTATCCGCCACATCAAGACTTGTAACTGTTGGCCGTTCCTGCTTCCCGATCTTTGCGATTTCTACGAACATTGTTATCAATCCTTTCTGTTGATTAAAATGTTTTGGATTTCAGCAGCATCCCTGCTGCCGTTATGGCGGGCGGAGCAGGATTCGAACCTGCGACATCGTGATTAACAGTCACGCGCTCTACCAGCTGAGCTATCTACCCATTGGCCCCGGTCCGCTGTTGAGCAGTAGCGGAAAAACAAGCAGCGTGCCGACACATGGTGCTCTCTGTCCGGGTTTTTGATTGGAGCCGCTGGACGGGGTCGAACCGCCACCCTGCTGGTTACAAATCAGCTGCACCACCTGTTGTGCTACAACGGCATATATGAAAAAATGGGCTACCAACACCATTTCTGGTATCAGTAGCCCATCGGCTGTTCCCACTCACCTATGAGGGGCAAAATGTTCAGTTCACGCGTTTTCGGCGGATTTCAATGACAACTACCTTGCCTTGCTCCACCTTGATTTCAGCTTGATTCCGGCGATTGAGGATTTCCTCAACTGCCTCCACTTCCTTCTGTGTCAGGCTGGCTGCCATTGTCATCCCCTCCGTTCTGTGCGGCCGACGCATTCCGTTCCTGCGCCGCTTGGATGTATGGTAAACTCATGCGATAAGCCAATTGCGGATCGCTGAATAGGCCACAGTGGGTAAACGCCAGTTCCGGGGCGATTTTATCGCATCCCAACATTTGCGTCAGCACGGACGACTTCTGAGCGATGTTCTCATAATTCCGCCGGGTAAACCGAATTTCCAGAGCAGACAGCTTCAGGCTGAGACCGCCCAGGTCCCGGCAGATACGCAGGACCAGCTTCAAAAACTCTTTTTCGGACCTCTTGAAAACAAGTTCGCTGTCCTTCGCACGGGCTTCCGCAGCGGACCAGCCGTCCCGCATGATGACCGCAGAACCGGTATCGCTTGTGGAGGTTCCGCCGTTCCGGTTCGGCATCCCACAGATGGTCAGGACGGCATTATACATACTGTCCACCAGCTTCTGTACCTGCTCCTGATTCATGTCCTTGGTGATGAGGTCAACATCAATGTTCCCGCCCGTGTCATTCGGGGGGACCATGATTGCACCCAGTTCCTTGAACTGATTGAACAGCGGCTCGTCAATCCGGCATCCCACAAACTTCCAGTAGGCCTGAACGAACTGCTCAATGCCGTCAATCCGGTTGCTTTCCGTCATGTTGATGGCATCCAGCAGCGGAATGACAATCTCAAAAGAGCCAAGCCGGGCCTGATTCGCCGGGTATTCGATAATTGGGATTCCGAGAATCTGATCTTCGCTGCGAACCACAGACCAGGTGTTCCATACCTCAAAATATCGGTTCTCGGTCCAGCAGGAGAAAACAAGCGTCCCATCTTCTTTTTTGACGTACCGAACGCCCATCATGGGCTTGTGACCCAGCCCGACGGAGTAAACCACAAAGGCATACCGGGGGTCCAGCGTGAAGATTTCAAACGGGGCCTCATCAGTTTCTACGTCTGCAAGCGCATCCGGCAGGACCATTCTGTATGCCGTACCGCAGATATTGCCCCAATCGACAAGCTCCTTGTCCTTTGCGGGCTTATCCTCCGCAAGCATATAATCGTTCAGGGTCAGAACCTCGGAGGAAATACGCTCATCCCCGCCTCGGCTCACATACTGGATGGGTTCGCCAACCTGGTAGCCGGTCTTGAAGGAGACGATTTCGTTTGCCCGGTTCTCAACGACCATGTTATTGATTTCTGGCCGAACGTCCTTTTCCCGGTATAGGATAGGTTGATCTCCACGGTAGTAGCGATAGAGGTAGTCAATCTCGGCCTGGTTGGCAAGGTGCACGTCCTGGGCCTTCCGCAGCACGTCAACGATGTTTCCTTCATTGATTTCGGGGACCTCGGTATAAATGACCTTCCGCCCAAACAGTTTTCTGCTTCCCGTATCGCACACCCCCCTATAGCTATTATTTCACGCATACAATTATACAAGTTTCATTTGGTTTGTCAAGTACTTTTATGCTATACAACCATTCGCAACAAAATGGTTAAAACGGGCGGGCTATTTCTCCATCTGCTTATGCTCTGTGCTTTATAGGTGTGCTTATTGCCCTTTCCATGCTCCACCCAAGCCGAAGCCGGTTATGCAGTGTGCCCGCATCCACGCCGAATATCTCCGCCCATTCGGTTACAACGTGCCGTTCTCCGTTATACTCGACCCAATGGCTTGTCCTCCTGTTTCTTGCCTGCGCTTTTAGGGCAATCCAAGTACAGTTTTCCGGGCAGTAATTACCATTAACGTTCTTTCTCTCAATAGTCAATTCCTCTGAATATCCATTGGAGACCGCCCATTCTCTGAAAGCGGCGTAATCATGCCTCCATTCATGGCAGACTGCTATTCCACGCCCACCATAATTTGGGTAATCGCGGTTCTCTTTTCTCTCACATCTTTGTATCATCCCCCGCCAAATACTGTATAGGCGTTCATGCCGACCGCCATGTGTCGTTCTGTCAAAAATTGATTCGGTCTTTACACGGTCTCGCTTCCAACACCCACAACTTTTTGTCAGGCCCGTAATCAATTTGCGTGGGGAAACGACCGTTTCCTTCCCACAATCACAACGGCACTTCCATGAATACCCTTTATTTGCATCAACGCTCGGAATAATGTCAATAACGGTCAGCCTTCCGTATTTTTCTCCGATGTGTTCTCTGCCGCTGTACTTGCTTCTCATTGTTCCCCGTTTACTTGCCATAGCTGATTCTCCTCCTAATTAAAACGGCCTTGCAAACACTTCAACCTTTGCTCCTATCAAGCCTCTGATTTCATTTTCCAGCAAACTAAGTGAGTCTGCCCCATCATCGTGAGCCACCTTACCGGACCGGGTATATGTCGTTACCTGCCGCATGAACTCAGCGTACTGACTGTTTTTTTCATAAGTGGATTGATGCCTGAAATAGAAATGCTTGAGGATATTGTCGGACGCAAACTCAATGCGGGTTTGCTTATTGCTGATTGTTCTCTTTGTTCGGATGCTGCACATATACCCTTTGCTCTTGATAATGTCCTGTACGTCCCTCGCAAAGTAGCTTCCTGCGTTGTTGCTTTCAAACATGGCAGAAGCAACCTTGTTTTTAACCAACGCCTTTGCAACCTCCGGCTTTGTGACTTCCGGGGTAGAATCGTCAAAAACCACGTCGATAATATACACTTCCTGCCCATAGATCGCCGCAACCGGCATGGCGCAGTAGTCTGCTCCCTTGTCAGCTGTATCACAGGCAGCGATGATGGTATCCGGCTCCTTGCCAACAGGAAGCTCAAAAAATCTGTTCAAATTCCCCTCCGGGAATAGCAGACCCTTTGCTTCAAACGGCTGTTGCTGAAACTCAGATTCAAACTGCTCGGCAGACAACATATCCCGCTGGTCCCGGAAATACTGTGTCGTAAACACTTTCTTCCCGTCTCGGATATACTCAAAATTGCTTTCGTCAGTAACCAGGTCAAGAGCAGGGGTTTCGATAATCTCGCAACGCTTATTCTGCTTTTTCATTTCCTCCTGCAACCGGCCAATCGGATCATACAAAGAATACCGTGTTCCGCAAATAACAATAGGGGTTCCCTCGATGGCACGTCCGATAATGTCACCGGAAATTACCTCCCACTTTTCATCAAGGCGCTGACGGTTCTTCGCTTCTTCTCGCCCTTCAACGCAGTCATCAAGGTACAACAGGTTCGTTGCTTCGGACAAGCCGACCTGCCGTGCATCGATGGAACGGCACATAATTGTCGGGAATCTGGACTTATTTTTCAGGTTCAGCGTCTTTGTGTCCGCATTCGTCTGAACCAGTTTGCTTTCAGGGAAAACATCATAAAACAGGTATTCGCTCGGCGTTTGAAGGTATTCCAGGCAGCCCTTGTAGAAAGAATTGACCAGATCATCGCCGGTCCCCTCCATCAGCGTTGCTTTTTCCGGAAATTTCCCGGAAAGCATATTTGTGAAGTTGATTCCCAGCTGCGATTTCCCGGCACGTTTTGGCATAGAAATAGACAAAAAGTCCAGTCCCCCATCCAGAATTTTCTGATAGGCATCCACATACCGTTTCAGATAGTGCTTTCTCGGCTGATAGAACCGCTTTTCCAGCTTTCGATCCAACTCAATATACGTCAGATAGCTATCAAAATCATACGGAGCGTCAAACAGCAGACACCGCCGCCACAACGTATAGAATTTCCCGATCGCTTCTGCCGGGACCTGATCCATCATTTTGGCGCATTTGTCCCGAAGCTGTTTGCTCTCCCTGTGGGCCGCAGCGAAGTCCTCTCCGGCCCAATTCATACAGAGCGATAACAGGTCCTCATAGGCCGAAACGTCCGCAGGACGGCGCTCCATCGCCCCCAGAATGGACGTTGATATTTCCTGATAATTCATAGCGTTCCCTCCGATAAAGTAAAAAGGGCCACCCGTGCTTTCGCACAAGCAGCCCTTCGGCTAAGGCTCCCACCTATGGGAGCCTTTATTCACTTACTGTGGTATCCCCATGTGGTACAGCTCGTCACACGACAAATCAATGTCCTCATTCCAGCTGATTCCATACCCGCCGGGGTCAACCTGAACCGTGTCAAATAGCGCTGGCTTTTTCAGATTGAGGAACACCGGAAACCTCGGAAACAGCTGCGAAACATCATATCGTCTGACTTCTCCGTTGACGAACTCCACTCGAAGAAACAGCCCCCCGTCCGGCTTCACATTTGCGACCTTGTGGAACATCAAGACCACCTCATTCCAACGGTTCCACCTTTTCAAAATTCTGCGTTTCCCATATTTCCATCAGTTTGTCTTGGTGCATGACTGCCCATTCCATCACAAGCAGCTTCGCTTTTGGCGGCAAACTGCCGTCGATCATTTTCAGCGTGCGAATATCAAATGCTGAGGCGTAACTGCCGTAGTAAGCATGAAAATGGGGTGGGTTGTGTTCACCCTGACGAAAATACATCTTGATGGATATGCCGTAAAATGTGGATATTATCGGCATTTTCGTTACTCCCTTCGGCAATCCCTCCACCCTTGCGGAGGTTTATCTGTATCTGGTTGTATTGTATCTGGTCGTATGTCGAACTTTTCTAGGCCGTACAATTTTTGGCTTGAACTTTTTAAGCTCAGCGCTCAGTTGAGCGGCCTGCTTTTGGTACTTTTCAGCTAAATATTTCTCAGATAGGTACATCGCCTTCATTTCTGCCTTCGTCAGCTCAGAAATTTCAACCCCAGGAGCCAAGCAAAACACCTGGCTTCTGTCGCAGAGACGTGTAATGTCAATCAAGTGCTTGTAAGCCATTATTTATTTTCTTCCTTTCCCGGCAGGCCCGGATGCGCTGGGCATTCGCCGTCTGGCTCGGCTCTATCTGCATCCCACGTTCGTAGGGGCTGTTGGCGTTTACGCAGGAGTATGAGATGCCCAATATCCCGCAAATCTCCTTCTGCGAACGTCCCTCTTGCAGAAGCTCCCCGATCCGCCTGGTCATCGCCGTCTCGATTTCGCCATGCGTAATCAGGCATTTCCGAACGGTCCCTTCCGATATATCCAGCTCCCGTGCCGTTTCCCTGATGCTCAGGCGCTTTTTATACTCCATTACGACATCTTCGGTAGTCATACGCCAGCCAGCCTCCTGAATGCGTTGTGGAGTTCCAGAAGCGCCCCATCATCGGAAACGAAGTCCAGAACGACCCCGGAATCACCTAGTAGTTCAATAACCTGGAAAAGTGAATCGTTTCTCGCAAGTATGTCAAGTTTTGTTGCAAGAACGGCCTCGAATTGCCCCTCTTTCGCCCGGTCAAGCACTCGCTTCAACGCAGGGCGGTCAAGGTTCAGCCCGGAGCATACGTCTTCTTCCCATCCGATGACCTCATAGCCGTTCTTCTCGGCGTATTCGGAGATTCTCTTCTTCTGCCCTTCAAGGGCCCATTCCGGATTCTGGCCTCCGGCCACCCGGACATATCCAATTGCTTTCTTCATGGCAAGCCTCCTATTTCTTCAGCAGAACCTTGAAAATCGCTCCAAAGAATATCAGTGCATAGATAACCCACATGGTCAGCCACC